>Ga0209742_10000178_pt1 | contig 36678 bp, 38 predicted proteins | sample DeeMarSeWOR38_10_FD_187462 | JGI IMG/M metagenome (GOLD analysis project Ga0209742, IMG submission 187462) | Marine sediment microbial communities from White Oak River estuary, North Carolina - WOR-3-8_10 (SPAdes) (version 2) | ecosystem: Environmental > Aquatic > Marine > Intertidal zone >...
CGGAAGTGGAAAGGGCACTGGTGGCCCTCCCGGACTTCAAATCCGGTGCACCGGGTTAACAGCCTGGTGGGTGGGTTCGATTCCCATGCACTTCCGCCACTTCATTCTCTTCCTCAGGCAGCCTTTTCACCTTTCAGCAGCGGATAACCCATTTCCTTCCTCTGCTCTGTATACTGCATGGCCACCTGCCTTGCAATATTCCTGATCCTGCCGATGTAGCGCGTGCGCTCTGCCACACTTATCGCCTTGCGTGCATCAAGCAGATTAAAGGTATGTGAACATTTCAAACAGTAATCATAGGCAGGCAGGATCAAGCCTTTAGCTACGAGCTTGTGTGCTTCCGACTCATAGGTATCAAAAAAACTGATCAGGGCCTCGACGTTGGCTTCCTGAAAGTTAAACGTGGAAAACTCTACTTCTGCCTGATGAAATATCTCACCATATGAGACGTTTTTGTTCCAGGCCAAATGGTAGACATTCTCCACCTTCTGCAGGTACATGGCAATACGTTCGAGGCCGTAGGTTATCTCGACTGTAATAGGCTGCAGGTCAAGGCTTCCTGCCTGCTGAAAATAGGTGAACTGGGTGATTTCCATACCATCCAGCCATACCTCCCAGCCCAGGCCCCAGGCCCCGAGGGTTGGAGACTCCCAGTCATCCTCAACAAAGCGGATATCATGCTCCAGCAGATTTAAGCCGAACCGTTTCAAACTCTCAAGATACATGTCCTGGATCTCAAGGGGTGACGGTTTGATTACCACCTGATACTGGTAATAATGCTGCAGCCGGTTGGGATTTTCACCATAGCGCCCATCAGTGGGCCGCCTTGAGGGTTGCACATAGGCGGCTTTCCATGGTTCGGGCCCGAGGGCTCGCAGCAGGGTGGCCGGATGAAATGTCCCGGCCCCCACCTCCATATCATACGGTTGTTGGATGACACAGCCCTGTTCAGCCCAGAACTTGTTCAACTCCATGATAATATCCTGAAAATACATATTGCCGCCGATCCCTTTCCCTGGTCAAATAGTCTATGCTGTTAATAATGAATTTTGCTGCAATCGTAAAAAGTCTCTAAACCATCATCGGGCCCAGTAATATCAATTTATGACGGGCCCAACATCTGTCCGCATCTTAATAAACACGATACGGACAATTCTAAAAAGAAAATAAATTACCACAGTAAATAAAGATGGTAAAATTTTTTTATTACAATCATAAAAAAACAATGAAAATAATTGAAGAATTGCGGCTGAGAGCAACGGAATTGACAAACCTGAACAATATCCTGGCGCTGCTGCACTGGGACCAGGAAGTAATGATGCCGACAGGAGGTGCTGCCGGACGCGCTGCACAATTCTCGGTCTTGAGCACCATTGTCCATCAGAAGATTTGCGATCCTCGCTTGGGAGAACTGCTGCAGGAACTGGCTGGCAGGCCCAGCGAGTTATCAGATGGAGACCAGGCCCTTGTGCGTGTGTTGAAGCGGGAATACGACAAGAATACGAAACTGCCTGAAAAATTTGTCGCTGATTTTGCCCGGCTTACCTCTGAAGCGCTGCCGGTCTGGGTTAATGCCAGAAAGCAGAACGATTTTAAACAGTTCCTGCCTCTTCTGCAAAGAATCATCACCATGTGCAGAAAGAAAGCTGATTTCCTCGGCTACGGTCATCATCCTTATGACGCCTTGCTTGACCTCTATGAAGAGGGACTGACGACAAAGAACCTTGATGCACTTTTTGGCAGCCTGCAAAGCGAGTTGCGCAACCTTTTGCAGCACCAATTTTATCAGGAGAGAACCCTTCCGGTAAGCCTGGGAAATATTCCTTCGATGCAACCGCAGGAGCAGGTCCGCTTTTCAGAAAGACTCCTTGCTGAAATCGGCTATGATTTCAACCGGGGCCGCCAGGATATTTCCGCCCATCCTTTTACTACAAGCCTAGGGCACAACGACCGCAGGGTGACTAACCGTTTCCGGCATGACTCGATAGAGTTCATATTCAGCGCCCTGCACGAGGGGGGCCATGCCCTGTATGAACAGAATATTTCTGCAGAGTATTCCGATACCCCTCTTGATGAAGGCGTCTCCCTCGGCATTCATGAATCACAATCCCGCCTCTGGGAAAATATAATCGGCCGCAGCCGGCTTTTCTGGGATAAATATTACCCGATGCTGCAGGAATTTCTGCCACACCCCTTTAAGGCTGTCGCCCTGGATGATTTCGTGCACTATATTAACCGGGTTCATCCCGGAATGATCCGGGTGGAGGCCGACGAGGTAACGTATAATCTGCATGTACTTATCCGCTTTGAACTGGAAAAAGGATTGATCGAAGGTACAGTTGCAGCCTCTGATCTGCCTCCACTGTGGAACGAAAAATACATGAACTATCTTGGCGTCAAGGTTGATTCAGATGCCAATGGTGCCCTGCAGGACATCCATTGGGCCCACGGCAGCTTCGGCTATTTTCCGACCTATACCATCGGCAACCTGGCAGCCGCCCAGATTTGGCACAGCTATTGCCTTTATGATCCCGGCTACAAGCAGACCCTGCAGCAGGGCAACCTGGCAAAAATACGAACATGGCTGACTAAAAATATTTACTGCCACGGTGGCCTCTATCCCCCTGCTGAATTATTGCAACGAATCTGCGGCGAAGCACTGAACGCCAACTATTTTATTGAGTATCTCAAGAGCAAACCGGAGTTTTCCCGATGATCCCAGCTGCTGAACAGGTCGTTTCAATCCGCAGGATACTGAACGATTCCAAAACCATAGCGGTTGTAGGGCTTTCCCCGAAGCCCCAGCGGCCCAGCCACCAGGTGGCATGCTATCTGATGGAGGCGGGTTATACCATCATCCCGGTCAATCCCGGTCAGGATTCTATCCTGGGTCTTCCCTGTTACCCGGATCTGCGGGCTATCCCCACACAGGTCGATATGGTGGACATTTTTCGCAGGCCGGAAGCTGTATTGCCCATAGTGGAGGATGCGATTGCGATTGGCGCCAAGTTCATCTGGATGCAGGAGGGAATAGTGAACGAGCAGGCTGCAGCAAAGGCGGAAGCAGCCGGCCTTCTTGTTGTCATGGACCGCTGTACCAAGATCGATCACATGAACCTGCTGTGAAAGACACTTAAGTCTTATTAGCCATCTTCTTCTTGAAGCGCTTATCGTAGCGTTCCTGCTCACTGTAAATGCAGCCGCAGTATGACTGGCGGTAGAGGCCCATTTCCCTGGACATGTCAATGCCCTGCTGCCAGCCTTCACGAAAATCATGGTAGTAGAAAGGGATCTTGTGCTGCGCGGCAAGCTCTTCCGCCTTGCCCCGGATCATATCGTGATTCTGGTAACGGCTGTAAAGGAGGGTGGTGGTAAAGGCATCGGCCCGCATTTTTTTTGCATGCCCAATCACCTCGCGCAAGCGCATATCATAACAAAGTCCGCAGCGGCGGTCCTCGTTGAAAACAACCTGGCGCAGATACTCACGCATTCCGTATTCACTGTGGTAGTCCACGGCAAGATTCACCCTTGAGGCGAGTTGCTCCACAGCCTCAAGCCTCTTCCTGAATTCCCGGTACGGATGGATATTCGGGTTATAGAAAAAGCCGTGCACCCTGAACCCTTCTCCATGCAAAACATCAAGGGGATAGGCGGCACAGGGTCCGCAGCAGATATGCAGCAAAATGGTCATATCAAAGATTAATTATAAAGCAGAGAAAATCTCTCCCAGAAATCTGGAAAGGATTTGGCCACGCATTCCTCGCCAAGTATCTTTACGCCCGGCACGGCCAGGCCTGCCACGGCAAAACTCATGGCAATGCGATGATCGTTATAGGTGTTTATTGCAGCACCATGCATGGGGGCATCTGGATCTTTACCTTCGATAATTAAACTGTCCTCAAGTTCCTGGACCCTGGCGCCCATTTTTGCCAGTTCCACAGCCATGACATGGAGCCGGTCGCATTCCTTGATGCGCAGGTGCGCTATGTTTTTTATGGTGGTCCTGCCTTTGGCCCGGGAAGCCACTACAGCAAGGGTCGGTACCACATCCGGCATATCGCCCATATCAATGGTGATGCCCTTGAGTTCTTCGGGGCCGCTTACCGTTAAGCCTTCACCGGTTTTATTGACCTGGCAGCCCATGCGGGCCAGAAGTGCAACAAAGGCGGCATCTCCCTGCAGTGAAGGTACCGGCACATTGGGAACCGTGACCTCGCCGCCGGTTACTGCAGCTGCTGCGTAAAAATAGGATGCATTGGAAGCATCCCCCTCGACGGCATAGTTCATGGCCCGGTATATGCCCCTGGGAATCCTGAAGCTGTTCAAGGCTTCATTGGCTTCCACCCTGATGCCGAAGGCCTCCATCACTGCCAGAGTCATAAAGACATAGGGCAGGGACAGGATCTCTCCTTCCACGTCAAGTTCCGCCTCTTTTCTGGCATATGGCCCGACCAGCAACAACGAGGAAAGATACTGGCTGCTTTTGCCTGCAGGCAGGGTTGTTTTGCCGCCCGACAAGCCGTTGGCCTTTATGAGCAGGGGTGGGCAGCCGTTATTGTTAATACTGGCAATATCAACCTCCCAGCCCTGCAGTGCCTGGATCAGCGGAAGGATGGGCCTTTCGGCCATCCTGGCATCCCCGTTGATCCTAAAGGTGCCTGCCCCCAAGGCCGCAACTGAGGTGAGAAATCTGGTTGCAGTACCATTATTGCCAAGGAATATTTCTTTATCAGGTGTTGCGATCAGGCCACCATTGCCGTTGACTGTCCATTTGTCCCTGCCCTTTTCAACCATCACTCCCATCTGCTCAAGGGCGGCCGCTGTATACCGTGTATCCTCGCTTTCCAGGGGCCCGGTCAGGTTACTAACACCGTCCGCCAGGGCGGCAGCGATCAGGGCCCGCTGCGTAATGCTTTTGGAGCCCGGGACTGCTATCTCGGCTTTTATTTTTGTTGCAGGTCTAATTTCTATCATCGTGTTATCTTGCTGAAATTATACTGCGATCATGTTCATGAGGGCAGCACGCATCACTTCAACCGGAGCATCCTTGCCGGTCCATGCTTCAAACTGGGCCACTCCCTGATAGAGCAGCATGGAAAGGCCGTTTATGACTTCACAGCCTGCACCTTTTGCTTCCCGGAGCAAACGTGTTTCCAGGGGGGCATAGACAATATCCATCACCACTGGGAAATTGGCCAGGCTGCCTCCGGAAACCAGGGTGGCATTCTCCAGGGGTCTCATGCCCACAGATGTTGCATTGACAAGACAGTCTGCCTGCACCGTATCAATTTCGTCCAGATGGATCCAGTCGCATGCAAGTATCCCGGCCAGGGTTTTCACCCTGCTTTCCGTCCTGCTGGCAAGAATGACCTGCGCCCCGGCCTCCAGCAGACCAAAGCCGATAGCCTTTGCCGAACCACCAGCACCGAGAAGCATAAATCTTTTGCCCGGCAGGTCAAGCTTATCCGCCAGGGCTCTGTTTGCCCCAATCCAGTCGGTATTCAGACCATGGATTTTTTTATCCTCATCAAAGACCAGCGTATTGACCGCACCGATTTTCTTAGCCACAGGATCAATGGAATCGATATGGTCCAGAACCATTTCCTTATGCGGAATAGTGACTGAAAGTCCGCGCACACCTAAAGCCCGGCATCCGTCCAGGGCTTTAGCTGCATTGGTTGCAGGGAAGGCCACATAAACCTTGTTTAAACCGAGGGCTTCAAAAGCACTGTTATGCATGACGGGGCTTAAGGAATGGGCAACCGGGTTGCCAATAATGCCATAAATTTCAGTAGAACCGTTAATCTGCATCATCCAATCCTGCTACTTTCATAAGAAGTCCCGCTGCAGCCATAATACCTAGTTACATTAATATAATACGGTCGTATCGCCTGTCCGGGGACAGGCTTTTACGAGGCCGAGAATCTTGATAACATATCGCGAATGTCAGACACCGGTATCTGTCCCGGTGCAGTCTCCTTTCCTCCTTCAGGGGCAGCATAGGTCATATAGCCGCCAAGCTTTATGGTTGCCAAACGGCTGATCTTGCCGACGGGCCCCATACAAAAAGCAATCAGGGGGAAGTTGCTGTCTTCTGCAATTGCCTGAAGGTTCAATACCCTGAGCACATCCTTATAGTCATTGGCCTTAGTGACAATCTTGCCTATATGTGCCCCGGATTCTATCTGCTGCTGCAAAATTTCTCCCAGTTCTGCACTGGATGGCGTCCCGGAAAAATCATGCCATGAAACGATAAGGGCTGTTTGCGTGTGCTTCAGCAGGACATCCAGCAGTTCACCCCGTAACTCAGGTGCTGTTTTGAGTTCCAGGTCAACCAGGGCGCAATCATGCTGAACCGCCTGCAGCAGCAAGTTAATCCGTGATGCTTCCGGTCCCGGGAAAGAGCCGCCTTCCCATTCCGGACGATTGGTAAAAAGCAGGGGCTTAGTAAGATTTTTTACAAAAGGCTCAATTTCCGGGTGTGACAGACTGTCCAAACGGATCTCTATGACATCTGCATACTCTTCAGAGTGTTTGGCAATATCAATAGCCTGGACAACCTTTTCACAGGCAACTGAAACACACACACCAGCAGGGGAAGCAAGAAGCTTGGTCAACCGCTTTTCTCCTTGAATATTCACCATAAGACATCTGTGCAGCAACAAAACGAGTTAAAACACACTATTATATCGGCAGGAAGTTGTCAATCAGATCACCAAAGACCCCCTTTTCAGAAAACTGGCCGCTGAGTTGGTGCAAAAGAACCTGCACTACTTTTGTTTCATGGGGCTCAAGCAGAAACCCGGGCACCGGCTGGGCCGGCAGAAGATGTATCTGGCCATTGCGGATTCCTCTGTTTTGCAGACTATGTAAAATACCCACCATAGTGGAACAGTAACCGCCATCGCTGCTTAAGTGTTCAATAATCTGTGTAAAAACGGTGTTGACTGTCAGGTGTATTGGCGCCATTTCTGCCGCCCTGTCGGCTGAACATTGTACAAATGAACCAAAGCTTCTGCAGCCAAATGGACGTACTTCGTAAATTGTGCAGATATTCTTCTCCAAAAAAACACAGGGGGCAAAATCCCACCTTGGCCCGGTTTCTCCGCCAATCTCCTGGTGATTGAGACAGGCCTCGGCAAACTGGTTCATGGTTATTGCATCCCTGCCTTTCCCGGGAGCTGCCACAGCAAGCTTTTCAAGGAGCCGTTTTTCCAGGGACGTTCCTTTAACAAAGTCGAGGATCATTACCCCTTCCAGGCTTGTCATGGTGACACTCTGGGTGCAGCAGGACCCACAACCTTTTTGACACGCCAGAGGGAAATGTTCGATCCAGTGCGCATAAACATCATATATAGCCTGCAGCAGCTCTTTTTTACGAACCGTCTCTACAGGTATACTGGCAGGCGGTTGAATCATCACTTGGCACCGAACACTTTTCTTTTCACCCGGGACATTACCTCCTGCGGCACCAGCCTTAATGACAGGGCGACAATAAAAGAGGCTATTGCCAGGTCGTCCAGCCAACCGACCAGGGGAATGGTATCGGCAAGAAAATCCACCGGGATAAGGATATACAAAAGACCGACAGCGAGCATAAGTTTGACATACCACGGTGTTTGCCGGTCAAGGAGGATCAGAAAATAATACCTGAGCCTTTGTAAAAAACTGCCCATTTTTTCGCCAACGCTTCTGTTTACCAGGTAGACCGGTTTTAGTGAATGGGGTTCAGGCGCGCCTGGCCCTGCCAATCAACTCCTGCAGGGATGCCATCTTGTTTTCGGCAAGATATGTTCCAATACCTTGGATTATTTCTTCCGCAGCTTTTGGATTGATAAAGTTTGTCGTGCCCACCTGGACTGCACTGGCTCCGGCAAGCATAAATTCTACGGCATCCTCAGGGGTCGTGATCCCGCCTATACCAATAATGGGAATGGAGACACATTCAGCAACCTGCCACACCATGCGCAGTGCGATGGGCTTTATTGCCGGGCCGGACAATCCCCCGAAAATATTGGCAAGTTTTGGCTTACAGGTTTTTATATCAATGGCCATGCCCAATACCGTATTGATCAGGGAAAGCGCATCTGCTCCCGCCTCTTCCACAGCTCTGGCAATCTCGGTTATGTCGGTTACATTGGGTGAGAGCTTGACAATTACAGGACGGCTGAAATGCCGGCGTACTCCTTTTGTCACAGCATGGGCCATGTTTGGATCGGTCCCGAAAGCAACACCTCCCTGCTTCACATTCGGGCACGATATGTTCACTTCCAGTGCAGCAACTTTTTCCACCCCGTTCAACCTGTCTGCCAACTGTTGGTAATCTTCCACCGTATCCCCCAGAATATTGACAATAAGGGGTGTATTTATGCTCTGCAGAAAGGTGAGTTTTTTTGCGAGAAAGCTTTCCAGCCCCACATTTTCGAGCCCGATGGCATTAAGCATACCGCAGGCTGTTTCCGCAATTCTTGGTGGAGGATTTCCCCGCCTGGGGAGCAGAGAGATGCCTTTGACAATGATGGCTCCAAGCCGGTGCAGGTTAACCAGCGAATCATACTCTTCCCCATACCCGAAAGTCCCTGAGGCTGTCAGCACGGGATTTTTCAGCTGTAATGAGCCAATGCTGATATTCATGTCAGGTTGTTTTAAAGCCACGCCACATCATCCGCATCAAATACCGGGCCGTCCTTGCACGCATGGACATACCCATTCATATCAGCCGGTAAAACCGCACACCCCAGACAGGCTCCAATCCCGCAGGCCATAATCGTTTCCAGTGAAACCTGGCAGTGCCAGTTCTTGCCTCTGCTGACAGCAGCCACTGCCTGCAGCATGGGGTAAGGGCCGCAGGCGTAAACCATTGCCTGGTTCTCATTGTGCAACGGGGACATGAGGTCTGTTACCAGGCCGGCTTTTCCCAGGCTGCCATCCTCTGTGGAGAGCAGCACCTTTAATCCCATATCCCCGAAATTATCAGCCAGAACTGAAATTTCTTCCTTTGTCCTGGCACCAAGAAGTACCTTTATGGCAGGGGATACGTTATTTTTAAGCAGCTGCTTGGCAAGAAAAAGCAGGGGGGCTATACCAATGCCTCCGCCCACCAGGTAGTGCTCGCGATAGGTATTATACTCAAATCCCCGGCCCAGGGGACCCAAGACATCCATGTGCTGGCCGGGTTGGAGGCAGGCAAAGGTTTTCGTTCCTTTGCCGATAACTTTAAAAAGTATCTGCAGGAGTCCTCCTTCGGCAACCTGGTGAATAGAAAACGGCCTGCGCAAAAGAGGGTCCAGACCTTCTCCGACCCTAACCATAACAAACTGACCGGGCCGTGCATCTGCAGCTATATCAGGTGCCATCAGGGTGAACCTGAATATGTCACCTGTAAGTTTTTCGGTGCGGACTATCTCCGCCTTCTGCTGGTTTGCCGGCATTATTTTTCAGGGTTCTGGGATTCCAGGGATCAGGGTTTCTGTTTATTAATCATCAGTATCGGCAGCAGACAATTGTTTCAGGAAAAATATATAAGATATCAGGCAAATCAACAAGTAGGCCTTTACGTGTCAGCTTATATCATGGTACTTTCTCACTGGCTGCCTTTCCGGGTGTGTTTTTTTTCAGTTAGCAAATTGTAACGGTTTAATTCTTTACCACAATAAACAAAAAAAACGAATTATTATGCTCCAGACCATCACAATTGTGTTCTCCTTTATTCTTGGCGCAGTGGTCGGCAGTTTTTTAAATGTGGTTATCCTTCGCCTGCCGGCAGAAGGGGAGTCCATTGTCTTTCCAGCTTCCAGATGTCCGAAATGTTTCCAGCCCCTTGCATGGTATGACAATATCCCCATCATCAGTTTTATTCTGCTCAAGAAAAGATGCCGTAACTGTGGTGCACCCATCTCCTGGCAGTACCCTCTGGTTGAACTTGCCATGGCGCTGCTTTCCCTGGCCCTGTTCTTGAAATTCGGCCTAACTGTTGCCCTGCCCATATATTTTGTCTTCAGCGCAGCCCTGCTTGCCGTCATTGTCATAGACTTCTACCATAAAATCATCCCTGACAGTATCAGTCTGCCTGGCATAGTCATTGGTTTTGCATGTTCATTCATCAACCCGGTAATAACCTGGCAGGAGTCCGGCATTGGACTGCTCATCGGCGGCGGTGTTCTCTATGCTGTGGCGGCGGGCTATTATTTCTTCACCAAACGCGAAGGCATGGGCGGAGGTGATATCAAGCTTCTTGCCATGATTGGGGCCTTTTTGGGGTGGCAGAGCCTGCCGTTTGTTGTTTTCGGCAGCTCAATTCTTGGAGCTGTCGTCGGGATTGGCGCAATGGCAAAACAGAAAAAAGGCGGCAAAACCATGATCCCCTATGGCCCATTTCTTTCAATTGCCGCCCTGCTCTACATGTTTTACAGGGAATTAATCAATTACTATTTAGTGCTTTATTTTCTGACGCCGCAATATTAAATGACAGCTGTGGAATAAAAAGGACTCTTACTGCCCAACACCGTCAGGGAAAAGCTTGTTCTTTGTAGGCAACATTCCCCCCCTCTGCCCTGAGAAAGCATTGTACATTAGTCTCAGATCGAGAATGGATTCAGATGCAAGAAAAATCCCTTTATGCTTTCAGGTAAATGAAATAGCGCATATTCAGCACCATTCATGTAATTAGTCTATTAATAAACCCGGGTTAAGGCAGGGCGAGATCAGTCTGAAAATTGATAGCCGCCACAGGGGTATTGCCCCTTAAGGATTCGCCTATCAGCACTCCAAAACGAAAGGCTTCCTCCATCTGTTCATTTGAATGGCCAAATCGGTTATAATATTTGCTGGTAAAGCCTGAACGTTCGGGGTTTTTACCGGCAATTTTCAAAAAAACCCCTATAGTCCGCCACGGTTCAGAGTTGGGGTGGGAAAAGGCAATCATATTGGAAAAATGCGCCCCGCACTGCTTCAGTTTTTTCTGTAACCCCCACCAGTGCGCCTTCCAGTATCCCCTGCAGGAAATAAGCGGCAGCACTTCACGGCCTCCCAGGACCTCTTTGCCGTCCCTGTCCAAAAATGACAGCACAGGTCCACTGGGATTATAGGACCATGTCGGTCCTGCCAGGATAATAAGATCATATTCCTGGCTGCACTTGGCCGATAGCTCCTGGATAGGGACACGCATGCGAAAAAAGGTGGACAACATCATGAGGTAGGTGCGAAAAATGGAGCCGACAGGAAAGCGCAAGTGCTGAACAGGTTTCAGTTTTTCAAAAAAAACCTCAATCCCCTGTTCCTTCAGTCCAGCTGCCAGCCGGTTAATCAAAACACCTGTCTGGCCGCTGAAGGAATAATAAATCAAAAGGACACGGTTATTATTTCCCGGCCTGTCAGTTAGCCTTTCTTTCCTTTCTGTCATTGCGGGTTTAATTTTTCCATATTTGTCCGCATCTAAAAATACGATGCGGACTGGTATTGCACCTATACCTGATGATTTAATAGGCTCTGCTGCCGTGTGGAAAACTTTTTATGATTACATCATATTTGAACAAAAAAAGCCCCTGAAATATTCTTTCAGGGGCTTAGGCATAACAAAGGCTTTAAAGATATTCAAGATATGAATCAGGAAATCATTTTTTCCTCTTTTACAGCAAGGGCAATCTTGTACAGGACGGTGAGAATGAAAAACCCGGTGGCCCAAACTCCCAGGGTAATCATGATCTCCTGGAAGGATGGATGGTACGCCGTGATCTCTTCAAGGGGAGTCGGGACAAAACCACCGATGACCAAACCTATGCCCTTGTCTATCCAGAGGGAGACAAAAAGCAGTATGCAGGCAATGGCCAGCGTATCCTCCCTTTTTCGCGTCGCGGGGACCAGCAGCATGATGATGGCAATAATGCCAAAAATTGTAGAAACGCGCATCCAGGGCACCAGTTGACCCTGCCCATGCAGGCCGAAGAAAAGATAATCCAGAGTATGCATATGACCTGGAATATTACTGTAGTATGCGGTGAAGAACTCCAGGAGGACAAAGAACACATTGATCAGGGCGGCGTAAGCGACAATAGTAACCAGTTTCTGGATAGCCTCCTGGCCGGCATCAAACTTTGTCACCCGCTTGATGATCAGACACAGCAGGATGAGAAGAGCGGGCCCGCCCGCAAAGGCCGATGCCAGAAAGCGGGGTGCCAGGATTGCCGTGAGCCAGAAATGGCGTCCAGGAAGACCGGCGTACAGAAAGGCTGTTACCGTATGAATACTCACTGCCCAGGGTATGGAAATGTATATGAAAGGCTTGATCCACTTGGGCGGTGCCACTTCTTTTTTCTCTGCATTAAGGACTACCCAGCCCACAAAAATATTGAGGAAGAGATAGACATTCAAGACAATCATGTCCCAGAACAGAATGGAATTGGGGGTCGGATGCAGAAGCACATTCAAGGCCCGCAACGGTTGCCCCAGGTCGGCCAGAATAAACAGCAGGCACATGGACACTGCCGCCACAGCCAGAAACTCACCCAGAATGGTGATCTTGCCGAAGGTTTTATAATTGTGCAGATAATACGGCAGGACAACCATCACGCCCGAGGCCGCAACACCGACCAGAAATGTAAACTGGGCAATATAAACCCCCCAGGATACATCCCGGCTCATACCGGTCAGACCCAAACCGTAGTTGTACTGCTGCACATAGCTTAAGGCGCCTGCAGCCATGAAGGCCAGCAGCACTGCAATCCATCCCCAGTATCTGTTACTTCCTGTAAGCGCTTTTTCTAACATGATGCCTCCGCAAATTCAAAAATCACTTTTTCCTATTATATATTCAGGAGGTTATATTCTTATAATTCTTGGTTGCCATGGTCCTGGTCAAATTATGTAAAATACCGATGGTAAGGTGCCCAGAGAAGGTTTTCGCTGAATGGTGAAGTTCTCCTTCAGGACTTGTTGTATTTCAGAATGGGGATCATTCAGATCACCAAAGGTCATGGCGCCGGTATCGCCGCAAGCCTCAACACAGGCGGGCTGGAGCCCTTTTGCAAGCCGCTCCACGCAGAAATTACATTTTTCTACAACACCGCGCATACGGGTCGGGAATTCCTTGTTGTATGTTGCCTTGTCAATAAACGGCCGCGGGTCACGCCAGTTAAAGCTCCGCATCCCATAGGGACAGGCAGCCATGCAGAAACGGCAGCCAATGCAGCGGTGATAATCCATGGCCACTATGCCGTCCTGACGCTTGAAGGTCGCCTTGGTAGGACAGGCCCTGACGCATGGCGGGTTATCACAATGGTTGCAGAACACGAGGAAACTGGAATCCTGGAGGTGTTCATTCCGGTGATAATTGCTCATGGTTGTAAATGCATTCTCATACGGAACGCTGAAAATCCACTTGATCTCATCTTTGGGATTGCCGAAGTTGGGGACATTGTGGACTGTATGGCAGGCCGTGATGCATTTCTGGGCCAATCCCCTGTTGGCATCAAAAACCCTCTGGTCAACAACCATACCCAGACGGACCCCTGTCGGGGCAGCTTCATGGGAAGCTTCAGCGCCACCCCCTGAAGATGCGAATGAAAGAGGGGAAGATTCACCCTTCAGCAGTAGATTGAAAGCTGCAGGTGCACCGAGACCTGCAATGGTTGACAATCCGGCAATCTTTAAAAATTGTCTTCTCTTGATATCCATTAGAACGTCTCCTTAGGCAGGAAATGGCAATCCCAGCAATAAGGTTTCACGGAAGTATACACGTGGCACTCATCGCAGAATTTTTTCTTCTCTACGTGGCATTTCATGCAGCCGTTCATCAAACTCCTGTCATACTGCACACCGTCAACTTCAACAGGTGTTCTGTTGCCTTCCCTTAATGCCTGGTCACGCCAGTCATCGAGTATCTTCATGTGAGAGGTACGCATATACTGAACCGATTCGACACATTTTGTTACCCCTTTAGGCTTCTCCGGCTTTGGAACGGGGCCGGCATTCCCCATGTTTTTCCAGATTGGGAATGTCATCAAGGCCACAAATACGATCAGCCCTGGGATGATTAATTTTCCATCGTACATTATTCACCCTCCTCATTGTTTCCGGATTCACCCGCTTGACCTGCTCCAAGCAATTCTTCAAAGCGCAGGTCCTGGTCTCTCTCTTTCTCTCCATCCATGATCAGGGCATTGCCTACCAGCTCGGAAATACCACAGACACCGACATTCGGATTCCAGTATTCCATCAAAGCCAGCAGCGTTGCCCGGTCAATAGCGCATATACAGGAGAGCATGTTGACACCGTGCTTTTCCTCCACGTATTTTACAGCGTTGGCCCGCGGCAGTCCGCCCCGCATTCGCAGGTCCATGATCTCGCCGGTGTTCAAACCGGTGCCGCTGCCGCAGCAGAAGGTCTGTTCCCGGATGGTATTTTCAGGCATTTCGTAAAAGTTGTTGCAGACATTCTGCAGGATGTAACGTGGCTCCTCCAGCATTCCCATGCCACGGGAAGGGTTACAGGAATCGTGGAAGGTCACGACGCGATGGTCATTTCTGCTTTTATCTATCTTCAGCTTGTTGTGCTTAATCAGGTCGGCAGTGAATTCGGAAATATGCACCATCTTGGCTGCAGCAGCATTTTCAAAGACGGTTCCGGTAATCGGTGATCTTGGCACTTCCAGGTTATCTGGGGGCCCATTCATGGTCTCCATGTATTGGTGGACAACACGCCACATATGGCCGCATTCGCCGCCGAGAATCCACTTGACACCGAGCCTTTTTGCCTCGGCATACATCTTGCCGTTCAGCTTCTTCATCAGTTCGTTATTGGTAAAGGAACCAAAGTTGCCCCCTTCGGATGAGTAGGTGCTGATCGTATAATCCAAACCGATATGTTCGAATATGAGCAGATATCCCATGAAGGTGAAAATACCCGGCTCGGCAAAGACGTCGGCTGAAGGTATGACAAAAAGCACTTCAGCGCCCTTGCGGTTAAAGTTAAGGCTGTTGAGGCGAACACCTGTCACCTCTTCAATATCATCAAGGAGGAACTCGGCGTTCTGCTTGAAAGTATGCGGCTGCAGACCCAGGTGGTTCCCTGTCCGGTTGGAGTTGGCCGCCGGTTCCAGGATCCAGTTGGTTCCAACACCAACCAGGTGCAGCAACTCGCGGGCCATCATGGTAATTTCCGCGGTATCAATGCCGTAGGGACAGAAAACGGAACAACGGCGGCATTCCGTGCACTGGTAAAAGTACATGAACCACTCTTTCAAGACCTCAAAGGTCATTTCACGGCCGCGGGCGATGGAGCCCAGAATCTTGCCGGCCTTGGTGAAATTGCCACGGTATACAGAGCGCAGGAGCTCAGCCCGGAGCACCGGCATGTTTTTGGGGTCGCCTGTGCCTAGAAAGAAATGGCACTTGTCCGCGCAGGCACCGCAGCGCACGCAGATGTCCATGAATACCTTGAAGGAGCGGAACTTATCAAGACGTTCCCGCATCCCCTGGAGAATGATCTCAACCCAGTTCTCAGGGAGCTTCCAGTCATCACTTTCCACCGTCCATTCCCGCGGCACACCGAACAGGCCGGGTAAACCCTTGTCCAGGTATTCGACAATGCTTTTCTTGGCCGGATAGCAGTAGTTGCCGGGCTTGAAGGTCACGGTGGTGTCCAACCACTCCTTGCGGGGAATGGCCCCGGTCATCATGGACGGCTCTTTGACGACGTTAACACTCATTTGATCTACTTTTGTGTCTGCCATAATTGTTATTCCTTCTCAGCTGGAGTTTCGGCAGCAGCGTCAGCGGCTGGTTTTGGAGTTTCGGCAGCAGCGCCAGCGGCGGGAGCTTCTTCAGCCGCAGGTTCAGGTTCAGGTTCAGGCTCCAATTCTTTTTCCAACGGAATATCAGCATCAGCCATGAACTGCCTGAATTCGTCCTCATAGGCCGCATAGGAATGCGGTTTAATGCTGGGATCATTCCATGGATTTACGTGCCGGACCATACGGTTGTTGTTGGCCAGGTTCCTGGTGGGGCTCAGGAAAACGCCGCCCAGGTGCATCAACTTGCTGAACGGAAAGTATACCAGCAGGGCACTGACCAGGAAGAGATGGATGTAAAACAGTGAACCGATATCACCTGAAATGGCAGGTGAAAAGGTCGCAAGGCCTACGGTAAGCTGTTTAATGGAGACAATGTCGACCCGGATGAAATAGCGCATCAGAATGCCTGTTGCAGCGATGGCAAAGATCAAAAACAGAGGGAAATAGTCTGCTGCAAATGAGATGTATTTGACCTGAGGGATCAGCACCCTGCGCAGGAACAGAAAGGTGACCGCACCAACAAAAATAAGATCGGTTTGATACAAGACCGGCACGCCGATCTGGAACAAACCGTCAAAAAATTCAATCTTGCCGATAAAGGCCGGCACAGGATTGAGGAACAACCGCATATGGCGCAGGACTATGATCAGGAAGCAGTAATGGAATGCAAGGCCAAAAAGCCAGAGCCACTTGCTGGAACCGTAGACCAGTTTCGGACCGTCATGGATTTCCGCCTTGGTGTTTTTAAACAGGGAGCGGAAAGCGAATACTTCCAGAAGCATCCTGCCTACAACCTGCCAGAAGGTGGCAGGACAATCCAACTTGTCCTGTTTCACCCAGTCCAGAGATTTCTCCTGACCGCTGGTTGTGGGAATCCGGAAGGGAACTGGAGACTTGGCCCAGTTGATAACCCGGTAGATAAAACCTCCGAGAAATATTGCAAAGGCCAAATAGGGGAACACCACCCCGAATAAATAGTCCAGTCCTACCAGAGAACCTAGCCATGCTATTAGAATCAGGGCAATAACTGCAAGGAATGCGTGCTTCATTTATCGTTACCTCGCTTCAGGTTAGTCTGTTGATTTGAATATTATCTTCCGACTCAGTTTGCCGCCTCTTGAGCATTGCCGAGACACACTTAGTGCCATCGGTCAATGCAGACCTGCCGCTCAATACTTCATTAACCCTTATCTGGTGCAGACGCTCCCGGCAATCCATGTAAATATCAAAAGCCATGAGCGCAACCTTATCAATTCGTGCTTCAAATGCGGACAAGTTTGCCCCAATTTCTTCCCTGTTCTTTTCCCTGGCCAGCTCTTCCCTTACAATTACCTTCAGCAGGTAGACAAAGGAAACAGACTGGGATGGCGTGAAATCCTGCACAGCACGGATCTTGATAATATTTCCCAGGGGCCCGGCCGCTTCGCCCAACTCCCTTTCTTCCAGCAGGATTGCATAAAGGTCCTGCAGCCCCTCTGATATTGTGGCTCCGATTGGATTGGCAAATCGATCTTTCTGCTTTTTAAAAAATTCAGGTGACCCGTACGAGTTCAGTACCTGGTCAATCCACTTCTGCGTAATCGCCTTCTTTTTGGGGGCCAACAAAGTTTCTAAATTCATCTCTGCTCATCCAGCAGTGCAGGTTTTACAGCAACAAATGATTGAATGGTCATTCATAAATAATCAGCCGATGTCCTATCATGTTTAAACTGATTTATCAACAAGAAAAAACACCCTTACTGCAAATTTTGATTTTTTTCTTTTTGAAAACAACTTGAGATGCAGGCCCTTTCCCATGGCAGAGCAATGGACTTAATCAAAACCACATTGTGGCAGTAACCTGTCAGAAGGGTTTCAGGAATTAACAGAGTGATTGAGGCCCGGCCTGAAGCCTTTCCTGGAGCATGGTGTACCGCTTTACCACGCGGTCATTGTGAATGGCTATGGTTATCGCCTTTTTGCTGCCAACAAGGATGACGAGATTCTTCCCGCGTGTCACTGCAGTATATATAAGGTTTCTCTGCAGGAGTGGATAATGGGTAGTGTGGAGGGGGATAATGACGCAGGGGAATTCCGAACCCTGGGATTTATGCACTGTGATAGCATAGGCCAGGACAATTTCCCCCAGGTCTGCAGACTCATAGAGAACCCCCCTGCCCTCAAAGCTGACTTCCACGCTCTCATCCTCGCTGTTTACTGAGGAGACAATACCCAGGTCACCGTTGAAAACTTCCTTATCATAGTTGTTGCGGATCTGCATAACCTTGTCCCCCACCTGCAAGCGGTGCTGCCGGCCATCGCGGGGCGTCTCTTGCGGATTAAGGGTCACCTGCAGGCGGGAATTCAAATTCTCTGTTCCTATGATGCCTTTACGCATTGGGGTTAAAACCTGGATATCCCGGACCGGGTCAAAGTTGTAGCGTTTTTTCAGACGCTGGGTGCAGAGACTTAGTATTTCCTTTTCTATCTCCTCAGCTTCATCACGAAATATGCAATAGAAGTCCTTGTCACCTTCATAGTCAGGCAGCAGTTCCAGAAATTCTCCCCTGTTTATAAGGGAGGCATTGAGGCTTATCAAACTGCCTGGCCCCTGCCGGAAAACAGTCTGCAGGCGGGTTACGGGGACCCGGCCTGAATTAATTATATCTTTAAGTACATTTCCGGGCCCCACTGAAGGCAGCTGGTCAACATCTCCAACCAGGACAAGCGCTGCCTTGTCTGCAATAGCTTTCAGAAGGGAGTTGGCCAGGATAATATCCATCATCGACGATTCATCGACGATCACCATATCGGCTTCAAGCGGATTTTCCCTGTTCCTTTTAAAGGTCCGGAACGAGGCATCATATTCCAGAAGCCTGTGGATGGTTTTTGCTTCAAGGCCGCAGGCCTCGGACAGCCTTTTGGCAGCGCGTCCTGTTGGGGCTGCCAGTTTTACCACAATGCCTTTCTGCGCCAGGACCAGGAGCAGCGCTTTGAGAATTGTGCTTTTCCCGGTTCCGGGGCCGCCGGTAATGACTGACACCTTCTGGCTTAACCCCATTTTTACTGCTGCGGCCTGCTCCGGCGCCAGAACCAGCTGCAGTTTTTTGGCGGCCCAGTCCACTGCCTGGTCCACATTCTTAATGCTGTGGTTTGGTTTGCCGATGGAAAGATCCAGCAACTTTGCAGCAGCTCCTTTTTCGGCGAAGTATATAGGAGCCAGGGCGACATTATCACCATCCACTGCAATTTTATCATCATACAGTAAACTTTTTATCTGCTCTTCAATCAGACCAGGATCACTGTAAAGATTCTCCTGTTCAGGAAATTGCTCCGATTTGCCTGTGAGCTTGAGGAGGTATACGGCCTGTTCAAGCAATTTTTCCCTGGGCAGGAAACAATGGCCCTCGCCAGCTGACTCGTCAAGGGCAAAAAGCAGGCCGGCCCTGGCACGGCGGGGATCATTTGCCGGGACCCCGAGCGACAGGGCAATTGAGTCAGCTATTCTGAAACCCACGCCCCAGATATCCTCTGCCAGCTGGTAAGGGTTATTTTTCACAACCGCCAGAGCCTTGCGGCCATAGGTCTTAAAAATCTTGACCGCATAGGTTGCGGAAATACCATGCCCCTGGAGAAATACCATGATCCTGTGTATCTCTTTCTGTTCCTGCCATGCCTTTTTGATGCTCTCAACCCGAGTCTTTCCAAGGCCGTCAACTTCATTCAGCCTGTCCGGATCATTTTCCAGGATATCCAGAGTTTTTAAGCCAAAACGGGCGACAATCCTGGCGGCATACGCTGGGCCAATCCCCTTGATAAGGCCTGATCCCAGGTAGCGCTCTATTCCGTTTATAGTGTTGGGTTTGACTATCTCGTAATTCTGCAGTTTGAATTGTCTGCCGTAGCGGGAATCGGTGATCCAGGAGCCCTTCAGGGAAAGGGTGGAACCCACCGGTACACCGGATAAGAAACCGACAACAGTGATTACTTCTTTTTTCTTTGAGTCTTCAAGCAGGCGGGCAACAGTATACCCGTTTTCCGCATTTTGGAAGGTAATCCGCTCAAGGATACCCTGTATCTGGATGGTTGGATCTGACGGGTTTTCCGGAAATAAGCGCACTGGCATGGGCTTATACGTTCTGCACTGCCTCGTAAAGGTTCATCAAATTAACGGTTGGTGAGGGGCATAATAATATGGATAAACTTAATTTACTTCCTGCTGCCGGTTGAAAGCAACGGCATCGCTGTATTTCATGCCGCTGCCCCCAAAAATATCCAGACTGCTGCCCACAGTCACATCAAGCCGGCCATTGCCAAGTTCCTGGATACGCAGAAAATCCTTTAGGTCGCGCACACCCCCGGCATAGGTTGTCGGCAGCGGAGACCATGCTGCCAGGTTTTCTATCAGGTCGTCTGCAATGCCCTGGCACTTGCCTTCAACATCAGCTGCATGAATTAAAAACTCGAAACAGAAGCGGGAGAAATATTCAAGAGTCTCGGGGCTGATTACAGTATTGGTGAATTTCTGCCAGCGGTCAGTGACCACATAAAAGGCGTCCCCTCTTTGTCTGCAGCTCAAATCTATGACCAGTTTATCGCGACCAACGAGGTCCCGCATCTCTTTAAGCCTGTCTGCAAGAATCCGTCCTTCCTTGAAAACATATGAGGTAACAATGACGGCAGCAGCTCCCTGGTCCAGCCAGTAACTGGCGTTATCTGGCGTTATGGCGCCGCCGGCCTGCAAACCTTGCGGAAAGGCCTGGAATGCCTCTCTGGCTGCAGCTTCATTGCCGGGACCGAGCATGATGACATGACCGCCGTATAGACCGTCCCGCCTGTACATCCTGGCATAATACGATGAAGGAAATTCTGAAGTAAAATTTGTCCTGAGCGCATCCGGGTTTGCGTCGCTCAAGGTAGAGCCCACAATTTGCTTAACCTTTCCATTGTGCAAATCTATACAGGGCCTGAATTTCATAATGCTACATTACACGAAATGTAAAACGGATCAAGCCTCCTGCACCATCATTGTGGAGGGATCCAGGTTAAGGATCTTGCCTGCAGCGCCGTCATATTCATCCTTGATGATATTAAGAAGAATATAATCCTTCTCAGGCTGCAGTATAATAACCGTATCAAACAGGCCGTCCACCTCGTGGCAGGGGGCAGGAATGCCGGCAGCACTCTTGCGGTTGTCCTCCCGGTGGCGCAAGGCTGAAAACCAGCCCTGAACATTCATGGCAGCCATCATCTCCTTCAGGTCCATGACCGCATCATAGTCAGCTTTGGCAAAATCATAGCCATCAACCACAACGATGTCAGGCCTGAAAATATTCTGGTAGACCAGATCATTAAGACGTTCTTCAAGTTTCGGCCTGCTGAAAGCTGCTTCTTTAAAGGTCATAATCATACGGTTGCGCATGAGCTCACTTTCGATCTCAGTGGCCTGTTCCAGATGAAAACCTTCGGCGATATATTTGAAAACATCCTCATACCAGGCCTTGGCTTTCTCCAGCCCTTCACCGATACTGACATGCAATACTTTCTGGCCCCGCAACATACTATCCATGGCAATCTGTACCAGAATAGCTGTCTTGCCCAGTCCGGCCCGGGCCATGATCAAACCCAAGCGGTGATCAGGCAATGTCTCTGGTGTTAAGGGATTGAGGACGCGCAACGGGTTTTTCTTGATCAAATCCTCTTTCTGCATAATACAACTCCTAAAACCTGATTAATAAAGAGCACTACTTATGACTTCTGTTTTTCTTGCTGAAATTTCTTGATTATTTCCTCTGAAACAGACTTTGGCACCTGCTTGTAGGTGGCAAATTCCATGGTAAACTCGGCTTTACCCTGGGTAAGTGAGCGCAATACAGTCGAGTAGCCAAACATTTCAGATAACGGCACCTCGGCTTCGACCGAAGTATAATTCGCTTCCTCAATAGTACCTACAATGATACCGCGCCTCTGGTTCAAACTGCCCATGACCGATCCCTGGAATTCTGAGGGACCTTCCACAGCTACCTTCATGATGGGCTCCAGAATCACCGGTTTTGCCTTCTGATATCCCTCCTTGAAAGCGCCAATGGCCGCTAACTGGAAGGCAACATCGGATGAGTCAACCGCATGTGAGGCGCCATCATTGATAGCTACCCGGACTCCCGTGACAGGAGCACCTGCCAGGGCACCTTTTGTCAGGCTTTTCTGAAAGCCCTTGTCACAGGATGAAATAAATTCGCGGGGAATAGACCCGCCGACAATCTGGTCAACAAACTCGTATTCGCCTTCTTCCATGGGCTCCATATAGCCGGCTACCCGGCCGAACTGGCCTGAACCACCTGTCTGCTTCTTATGGGTGTAATTAAACTCCGCTCTCTGGGTAATTGTTTCACGATAAGCGACCTGGGGCTGCCCTACTTGTACTTCGGCATTATATTCACGCTTCATGCGTTCAATATAGACCTCGAGGTGGAGTTCACCCATGCCGGATATGATTGTTTCGTTGGTCTCATGATCCACATAGGTTCTGAATGTAGGGTCCTCCTTGGTAAAACGGTTGAGGGCCTTAGACATATTGACCTGGGCCTTGTTGTCTACTGGAAGAATTGCCAGGGAAATAACGGGCTCCGGCACATGCATGGAACTCATTGAGACTGATATTTCAGGGGAGGTAAAAGTATCGCCTGAGGCGCAGTCAATTCCAAAAAGGGCTACAATATCTCCTGCTACCGCTTCTTCTATGTCCTCCATCTCATCCGAATGCATGCGGACCAGGCGGCCTACCTTTACCTTTTTGCCATCACGGCTGTTGATAATGGTATCACCTTTTTTCATGGTCCCCTGGTAGATCCTGATATAGGTCAACTGTCCATAGCGTCCGTCTTCAAGCTTGAACGCGAGGGAGGTAAGCGGTGCTGCTGGATCAGGGGTCAGGAAGATTTCCTGCTCTTCATTCTTGAGATCAAGGGCTGTGTTTTTAATATCCCGGGGCGCAGGAAGGTAGTTGGTAACCGCATCAAGCATGGGCTGGACGCCTTTATTCTTGTATGCTGATCCCATAAAAACCGGTACCAGTTCCAAGCTGAGTGTGCCGGTTCGTACCGCTTTCCGGATCATCTCCTCGGTGGGTGTGCCTTCCAGAATTGCCTCCATCAGTTCTTCTGAGAACATCGAGGCCGCATCAAGGAGCTCTTCCCGCTTTGCTTCCGCTTCTTCCCGAAGTTCGGCAGGTATTTCAGCTTCCCTGATGATCTCGCCGTTGGCTCCTTCAAAATAGATGGCCTTCATGGTCACCAGATCAACTACCCCCTTCAGGTCTCCTTCAAGACCGATGGGGATCTGCAGCAGTACTGCATTAAGGTCCAGTTTATCCCTGACCTGCTGGGCGACCCTGTAAGGATTGGCACCTGTCCGGTCACATTTGTTTATAAAGACCATACGCGGCACCTTGTAGCGGGTCATCTGGCGATTGACCGTTATGCTCTGGGACTGGACACCACCTACAGAACATAAAATAAGGACAGCGCCGTCAAGAACCCTGAGGGCCCTTTCCACTTCAATGGTAAAGTCGACATGGCCCGGGGTATCAATAATATTGATGGCATGACCTTTCCAGCTGCAATAGGTCGCCGCCGACTGGATGGTGATACCCCTTTCTTTTTCCAGTTCCATGGAGTCCATCTTGGCCCCCACTCCATCCTTGCCCCGCACTTCATGTATTGCGTGTATTCTTTGCGTGTAGAATAGAATACGCTCGGTCAGCGTGGTTTTTCCGGAGTCAATATGGGCACTGATTCCAATGTTCCTTAACATGTTCAAATTCGCTTTCATTATTGCTTCCTCAAACTTTCCTCTATTAATACCTGGGTAGCATATTTGCACCCAAAATACATCTCTTTAATTGTCATAAACCCCATCGATGCACAGCTGCTTCCTGATGATAAAAAAAATAAATATCCGCGCTCCACTTCAGATTAAGTGGCAGCAGGCGCCAACCCAATTCCTTCTTCACCAAAAATGAACCAAAAGAAGAAGCTGCCATCACAGCTTGGATAAATCAAGCATTAGCCTGTTAGGCAGCCAATTGATCTAAAAATGTCTCTGCGCTAAGAAATGTTGTTTAAAAGTGCGCGTGCGGTATACACGTTTACCGCAGGCCTGTCAAGCAAAAACAACAAAACAACTCAATCCGCTTCCAGAGAAACGCCGGCCTTATCCCCTCGTATTAAAAAAGGAGCTACAGGCAAATTGCAGCTCCTTCTGATATTCAATGGTGCCGAGACCAGGATTCGAACCAGGGACACTCGGATTTTCAGTCCGATGCTCTACCGACTGAGCTATCTCGGCGCCACCTAAAATGGAGAGGGAACTATATGGAAGGATATATTCCTTGTCAAGTCATTTCTGCCGTTATTACCTTGGTCTGCGCCAGTCTGTCATGCCAGGCGCAGTGTTCTTTGTCGACCGCCGACCAGAGAAAACCTGATGCCAGGGGGACAAAGGATAAAATGTAGCCAGTCCAGCGCAAAAAGGCAACAGCAGGGGAAAGACTTTTATCATCCCTGGTAACTACCCTAATGCCCATTATCATTTTACCGATTGTCTGGCCAGACACAGCATGGAAAAGGGTAAAATAGAACATGTGCAAGAAAACAAAACTTGAAAGGAAAATAACAATATAAGAAGAGAATAGCGTCAGAACAGTCAGGGGCTCAAATTGTGTCATTTCGTTGAAAAGCCAACCGGCCAAGAGGAGAAACTGGAATAGATGTACCGCAAGAAGAAGAACAAGATCAATGGCGAGAGCAACTGCCCTAGCTCCAAAACTTACGGGATCCTTAAAAGCCGGAGCAGACATTACATGACCCGATAATATCAGTTAGTTCGGTTCGTAGTACCGGTGAAAGGAGTAATTTTTGCAAGGCTGGCAAAACCTGGGTGGGAAATACCGGGTCATTATCAATGGCAGCCAAAACCAAAGCCTGCTATTTCTTTTCCCTAATCATCGAGATCGAGGTCAAGATCATCACTGCTGGAAGATTTCGCCTTGTCTTCATCCATATCCTCTAAGAAATCTTCCAGGTCAAACTCCAGGCCACCCTCTTCTTCCTCATCAACGGTGCCCATGAAATCAAGGTCTTCAAAAGTTTTTTCAGCAGCTTTAGGCCCTGCATCTTCCTCAGCTTCCGCATCGATGGCAAAATAGCCAGCTTCCTCAGTCTCTTCCTCGGTTGCTTCTGAAGGGCTAATCTCAGTCTTTGTCTGCTCTTCCTCAAAAGAAAAATCTATATCGGCATCAGCCCCGGCCATTTCAAGTGCTTCTTCCGCAACAGATTCATCCTCCATGGAAATATCAATCCCTTCCTCAACTTCAGCATCCATGGCATGCTCTTCAAACGATTCCTCCCTGTCAGCATAGCTTGCCAAGGCTGCGCTGAGAAACATCGGGGTCTCAACCTTAATTGAAGTGCCCTGCAATTCGGAGGCTGTTTCAGCAATATCCTTCCCGCATTTAGAACAGGAGGTCAAATGATCAAAAGAAATAAAGCCGCATTTGGGACAACGCATCGCCAGATTCCTCTGTTATTTTTTGTGTTAGATGAAAGATTATGATTTTTCATGCATATTTATATGATATTAGACGCCAAGGCAACCACTAGTATACACATTCTCAGTTTGCATGCAATAACTATGACAAACTCTTTGCTTAATTTATGAAAAGAACAACAAATAAAGAAGATGCCAGGTAAAATTTACAGCTTATTAAAAACGAATCTTCTTGCACTGCTGTTGAAAAAAAACAATATTCCCCTGTAATTCCAGAGCATTAGGAGAGAATCCATAATTAATATCTATATTGCTCCTTTCCGCGTGCGCACATTTTTCTGCAATATTCAGTATGTCCTTTTCTGTCACAATAATTCATGCTATGACTGAGGACATTGACTCCTGCCTGCGAAATCCCAATCTAGTGTGTACAATTATTTTCCAAATGTTGTCAAAAAAGTTTACATTAGTTTATCAATAAAAGCAGAGCGTGCAGAAATGCCCAACCAGCAAAAGGATCTTCGGAGGCCAGCAATGAACCCATCACTGCAATTCATTTTTAAGAGAAGAAGTGTGCGCAAATTTGAAAACAGGGAAATCCCGGAGGACATGTTCAATGATCTTTTTGAGGCGGCAATGGCGGCGCCTTCAGCTGTTGCCCGGGACCCCTGGCATTTTCTGCTTATACGGAACAGGAAATTGCTTGATGAGATTGTAAAAATTCTTCCACACGGGCAGATGCTGCGCCAGGCTCCTGCCGCGGTTATCGTCTGTGGCGACATCAACAAAGCCCATGCAAATGAGATTTCATATATGCTCCAGGACTTAAGTGCAGCAGTGGAAAATATCCTGCTGGCGGCAACTGCGTTAGGCCTTGGCTCCTGCTGGCTTGGCATGCACCCCCGCCCGGACCGTATTGCTGGTATCCGCAGACTTTTCTCCCTGCCGGAAAATATTATCCCCATGTGCGGCATCGCCCTGGGCTGGCCTGCGGAATACCCGGGTCCCCGTACCCGTTTTAATCCGGAGAGGGTACATATGGAAAAATGGTAAGCGGTAGAGAAAAAGAATGGCCGGCGCCTATTGTGTCATGCCTGCTGCACCTTGCGCCACCCGGCTGATTTGAGTCGTTCTATGCGCTCAATATTCCAGTCCTGCATGGCCTGAAGATATACGTTCCGATCCTGCTGCAGCAGTTCAATGATCTTCTGCCGATCCTCCCTGATATCTTCCTGTTCACCGGGATACATTTCCTGCCAGCACGCATAACCTTTATCAAAAATAAACTCCGGGTCCACATCATCCGGATCAATCTGCAGTTTTTTGGCAAACAGCCCCCGCGCCAACTCCATATCATATTCGATAATCCAGTCATTATCACACAGCATAACCTCACTGTCATACATGCTTTCATTTGGACAGGATGGACAGTAAAGGCGGGCAATTACCTGGGGCATCAAGATATTGTCCCGTAAGTGAAACTGCACTGTTTGGCCGCCGCATTCGCATGTTTTTCTGACATCAATACACATTATTTTATTCTCCTTACTCGCTCTCCGAAGTGACAATGGTCTTCGTTTTTCATAAATAACAGCAATATTTGATTACCGACAGAGTAATGTTCCTTCATGCTCCTGGCAATTATTTTCTTGCTAATTCAAGCAGAATACTATAAGGATGGGCTCTTTTTTCAATTGCTTCTCAAAGGACTTCTCCAAATATGAATCAGAAACAGATCAGAAATATTGCAATCATCGCCCACGTGGACCACGGAAAGACTACACTGGTTGACCAGTTCTTCAAACAGAGCGGCATGTTCCGTGACAACCAGGCCATGGCGGAAAGGCTCATGGACTCAATGGACCTGGAAAAAGAACGCGGCATCACCATTGCTGCCAAAAACGGCTCATTCCGCTACAAGGATTACTGGATAAATATCATAGACACTCCGGGACACGCTGATTTCGGCGGCCAGGTTGAAAGAGTTCTGCGCATGGCGGATGGCTGCCTGCTCCTGGTTGATGCCCAGGAAGGCCCCATGCCCCAGACCTATTTTGTTCTGAAAAAGGCTTTGGCCATATCTTTACCCACCCTGGTGGTCATCAACAAGATTGACAAGCCGGCTGCCCGACCTAACTGGGCGGTTGACCAGGTCTTTGATCTGTTCGTCAAACTGGAGGCCCCCGATGAATTACTTGATTTCCCTGTAATTTATGCCTCGGCAAAAGGCGGATATGCGCTGAATAACCCTGATGATCCATTGAATGGCGCCTCTATGGACCCTCTGTTTGACAAAATCATTGCCTTTATACCTCCGCCCTCCGGAGATCCTGCCGGAATCCTGCAGCTGCAGGTAAATACCATCGACTATTCCCCGTACCTGGGCAAGCTTGGCATCGGCAAGGTTGTAAACGGCACCATTAATATAAACCAGAACATAGTGGTGGCAAAACGGGACGGCAGTCTTTCACCTGTTCGTATTTCCAAGATTTTTAAATTCGAACGTGATCAGAAAATTCCGGTGGAAAAAGCTCAAGCGGGGGAAATTGTTGCCGTGGCAGGCCTCAATGATATCACTGTTGGAGTCACCTTTACCGATCCGGACACCCCCAGGCCATTACCCCTTATTGATATTGACCCACCGACCATCGCCATGCACTTTATTCCCAATGATTCACCTTTTGCAGGACAGGATGGTCAATTCGTCACCTCGCGCCAGATTGAGGACCGGCTCTTTCGCGAGACTTTGGGTGATGTCGCCCTGCAGGTTGAAGCACTTGGCGGCGGGGCCGGTTTCAAAGTATCCGGCCGGGGTGAGCTTCACCTTTCAATACTCATAGAAAAAATGCGGCGTGAAGGATTCGAGTTCCAGGTAACCCGCCCGGTTGTTATCATGAAGGAAGAGGGCGGCCAGACTTTGGAGCCCTATGAAGAACTGACCATTGACGTCGATGAAAATTACCAGGGTCCTGTCATCGAAAAGCTGGGCAGCCTCAAGGGACAGATGCTGGAAATGCACCGGCGCAATGAAATGATCCGCCTGTCCTACAAGATCCCGACCCGGAGCCTCATAGGCTTCCGCAGCGAATTTCTCACCCTGACCAAGGGGATGGGTGTAATGAACTATGTTTTTGCCGGATACGGACCGTATGCCGGCGAAATTACCAACCGGACCAGTGGAGTGCTGGTGGCCAAGGAGGCTTGCACTACCGTAGCGTATGCCCTGTTCAACCTGCAGGAGCGCGGCACCCTTTTCCTCGGTCCGGGCATCAAGATCTACAAGGGACAGATTGTCGGTGAAAACAGCCGGGCCGGCGACCTTGTGGTCAATCCGGCGAAAGGCAAAAAGCTGACGAATATGAGAGCCTCGGGCTCAGATGAAAATGTTATCCTCACCCCGCCAGTCCAGCTCAGCCTTGAAGATTGCATTGCCTTTATCAATGACGACGAACTTGTGGAGGTCACCCCTGCAGCAATTCGTCTGCGTAAACGAAAATAACTAGGTATAAATGCTCATATGATGTAAGGTATTCCCCCAGATAATTTTAGCCCTGATTTTTTTAAGATTTGCAGACTGTTCAGAATAACCAATATTTCATTAAGGAGACTGGCAAAAATGAAATCTAAACTGATCACTTTGCTACTCGTCATGTTGCTTATTGTTGCCGGATGTTCTTCCTCTGGTGACAAAAATACCCCGGATGGCAAAATTGCCACCATCAACACCATGATGAGCAAGGGATATGTAATGTCTAAAAACCAGCGTGAAACAATCAACCAACAGGTTGCAGAAAGCAAAACGCTGCTGTCCCAGGGCAAAAAGGAAGAGGCAAACAGGCTGCTTGACCAGGCATTAGAGATGCTGGAAGTCATTGCCGAAACAGACCGTTTCAACAAGAGCGAATAAGTACCTCAACTACATTATGGCCAACAAGGAGCCTGCAAAGGGTTTGCCATGGTTTCAATTGCGATAAGAACTGAAACCATCCGGCTTTCCCAGATGCTGAAATTAGCGGGCCTTGTGCAGGATGGCGCTGAGGCAAACTTCCGGATTGCCAACAAAGAGGTCCGGGTGAACGGTGTTGTGGAAATCCGACGGGGTCGAAAGCTTCGAAACGGTGACCGGGTGGAGTTTGCCGGCCAAGCCTATGAAATTGCCGCCAGCAGTTCCACTCCCTAGATCTGCCGTCAATCAGACAATCCGCGGCCCTGCTTCTCTGACATGCGCGGGGGCATTCTCCTTGAACTGTTCAAAATTTTCCTCAAAAAGCCTGGCAAGTTTTTGGGCCTGGCCGTCATATGCCCCCTTGTCAGCCCAGGTATTGCGGGGATTAAGGACTTCAGCCGGAACTCCGGGAACAGAAACAGGCACCTGGAAACCGAAAATAGGGTCCTCGTACATTTCTACATCATGCAGAACACCATCCAGGGCAGCATTCAAGAGGGCCCGGGTATATTGTATCTCCATCCGCCTGCCAATACCATAGGGCCCTCCTGTCCAACCTGTGTTCACGAGCCAGCAGGTAGAGTTATGGGCCAGTATTTTCTTTTCAAGAAGCTGGGCATATACAGAGGGGTGGCGCATCATGAAAGGTGCACCAAAACAGGCCGAAAAAGTTGCCACCGGCTCTGTCACCCCTTTTTCTGTACCAGCAACTTTCGCGGTATAGCCGCTGATAAAATGATACATTGCCTGTTCTGCCGACAGCCGGGCCACTGGTGGCATAACCCCGAAAGCATCTGCGGTGAGCATGATAATGGATCGCGGATGACCGGCCATCCCTGATTTAACATAATTGGGAAGGTGCGAGAGCGGATATGAGGCACGGGTGTTTTCTGTCAGGCTGTCATCATCGAGGTCCAGTTTTTTTGTTACAGGGTCAATACTGACATTTTCAAGGATAGTGCCAAAACGCCTGGTGGTAGCATAAATTTCCGGCTCAGCCTCCTTTGAGAGTTTAATCACCTTGGCATAGCAGCCCCCCTCAAAATTAAAGATACCCTTATCTGACCAGCCATGCTCATCATCACCGACAAGAACCCTGTTCGGGTCAGCTGACAATGTTGTTTTGCCAGTGCCTGACAGCCCAAAAAAGATGGCAACGTCTTCGGGGTCATTCATATTAACGTTGGCTGAACAATGCATGGGAAGTATGTTTTTACCGGGCAAAAGGAAATTAAGGGCGGAGAAGATTGATTTCTTAATCTCCCCGGCATAGGCTGTGCCCCCGATTAAAATGAGTTTCCGGCTCAGATTGATCGCCACGAATGTGCCGCTGCGGGTTCCATCGTCATCGCTGTCTGCATGGAAATTAGGGCAATGGAGCACAGTGAACTCAGGCACAAACTTGCGCATGGCCGCATTGTCTTCAGCAGGGAGGATGAACATATTCCTGACAAAAATTGAATGCCAGGCAAAGGTGGTAATTACACGCACTGGATAGCGCGCCTGTGGATCGGCTCCTGCATAACAGTCCTGAATATAGATGGTTTTCCCGCGCAGATAGGCAAGCATCCGTTTGAACAGCGCGTCAAACCGATCTTCAGGGTAGCTGACATTGACCTTGCTCCACCAGATATCATCGCGGGTCTCTGGTTCGTCAACAATGTATTTATCCTTGGCCGCCCGCCCGGTATGTTGCCCCATGGAAACCACCAGGGGCCCATGATGGGCAAGTTGGCCCTCATATCTGCGTATGGCAAATTCATACAGAGACGGAGTGGTAAGGTTCCAGTGCACTTCATTTAAGCTGTGGAGCCCGAGATATTCCACCCCATGATCAGGAACACGTTCTGTAAACTCCATGAAGAATCTCCTCACATATTAGTTTCTTTTCCTGTTTCAGCAACAGGCGTTTTAGGAGATGCTCTCCTACAGCATTACCAGTGCAGAGGTCATTGCGGTTGACCAGACAACATCGGTAGGCAGATGCTTTTCGCAGCTTGCGTCAAAAAACATGTCGGCCCGGGCTGGAAATTCGTCGTCAGCCTTCCACAGGATAATGGTCACCGGTACCCTGGGAAACGGGAATACCCGCAAGGCGGCATCCCCATACTCCAGTTGCTGCCCGCCAATCTCCTGGCCTCTCTTATAAAAACCTTCAAAATCGCTGTCATACTTGGCAGCTATCTGATACAAGGGCAGCACATGGCTCCCTCTTTGAAAAATTTCTCCACCGCTGAGGCTGGCTGGGCTGATCATCCGGCCGGCAAGAGGAACATTTTTCGCCGTGCCCAGATACCAGAGAGCAGCAAGGTCGAAAAAATAACCCAGCCCATGTAAAAGTTTTTTCCCCAAAGGAGACTCACTGGCAATGGTGTAACTTGCAATATCCACGAGAATATCCTGCCCAAAACACTTCATGATGAACTTTTGTGCATTAAGGTCATACTGGACATCAGCCTGTTTACAGATAATGGCCGGTTCTCTCTCAGCTACCAGGGCCCAGGCCAGCTGGTTGGCAGTTAATACTTTTTCCGGCATTTTCACCTCGTTATCTAAAGTCAGAAATTTCTTGATCTCATGGATATGATGTACCCATGACCACAGCCAAAGCACCAGATGAAATGCAACTTATATCACAGTGTTATTCTAATATACCATATAATTTTTACAGAAAAAATACCCAGGAATTTTCCATGCAAGCAGCTTAAATGCTTTCGGAAGCGAAGCAAAAATCAAAGGAATGGTTGACATTAGCAGCTTATGCCTTAAATTAGAATGCAGAAATGGAGCCCGATGAAACCAACTAGTTAGTTTTCATCGGGATATTTTTTTATTTTACAGGAGGATGCAAATGAATATTGCGGATAAATTGTACGTGGCTATTGAATACACGCTTTCCCTGGAGTCCGGGGAGGAAATAGACAAGTCCCCCGCCGGGCAGCCTTTAGGCTTTATTGCCGGGACCGGCCAGATAATTCCGGGGCTGGAAAAAGCCCTCATGGGCAGGAGAGTTGGCGATAATGCAAAGTTGGTTGTTGCACCGGAAGATGCCTATGGGCCCGTTAAAGATGACCTGTTCCAGGATATCCCCAAAAGCCAGTTTCCGGGTGATGTTGAAATCAAGCCCGGCATGGCCTTTGAGGCCCAGGGGCCCCGTGGACCATTTATGATCACTGTGGCAAAGATAAATGAAAATGATACGGTTACGGTTGACCTCAACCATCCCATGGCCGGCAAAGAGCTTCATTTTGATGTCAATGTGGTTGAAGTGCGCAAACCTACTGCTGACGAACTGGCCCATGCTGCAGCCAGTCTCAGTGCCGGCTGCGGCTGCGGCTCAGATGATGCAGATGCATGTGGACCAGGTTGCAACTGCGGTTAATCTCATGTGCATACACAATAAAAAAAGCCCCGCTTTGTGCGGGGCTTTTTTTATTGTGTTTTTAATTGGTCTTATAGCTGGACAACATTGTCAGCAGCTGGGCCTTTGGGGCCGTCGACAACCTCGAATTGAACCCTGGCACCCTCATCAAGAGTTTTAAAACCATCTGTTTTTATAGCTGAATAATGTACGAAAACATCACCACCATTATCCTGCTCGATAAAACCGAAACCCTTGGACGCATTAAACCATTTTACTGTACCTTCTTTCACTTCTTAACTCCTTTGTGTTCAGCCCTTGCAGGGCCACTTAATAATAAACCCGATTTGTTCAAGCGGGCGGCAGGCTGTATTTCTGACCCTCAATAACAAAAAACCACACAATCCTTAAGTCTTGATTGTGCGGTTCATTTTATTCGAGCCTGGAAATTAACAGGCACTGCACAACTAATAAAATAATATTAACAACAGATTTTAAACAAATCAAGAAAATAAATACACAAAAAATATATTATTTAAAGGGGTTATCGAACGTTAAAATCTTGTATTAGCTGCCGAGGAGTCTCCCCAGATTTCCGGCTTCATGCTTGACCGTTTTGTGGATGGTTATTTTCTTTCCCTCTGACTTCCCGGCAGTATATGTGTTCGCACAATAGATCCCAGCTGAACGGTATTGAATCTTCCGCAGCCGGGGAAAACGGCATGCCATAAATTTCGACAAACCTGGATCTTTCGCAACAACCAACGCACTAATGGTTTTGTGCCTGCCTGTTCCAGCCAGGATCTCTATTGGTACCACCTGCTTTTTTTCTTCTTTTGCCAGCTTTTCCCGAAACCCCTGCAAAAGCCCCAGAATATAAGTTTTCCTGAGCTTGCCTGGCGCTCTGGCTGATTTTTTGTAGGTTTGCCAAAGGAACTCAACCCTATGACTGAGAAAATCAAAGACATGCCTGGCAACGGCTACATTTTCCGCAGTACCAAGCAGCTCGATTGTCTTGAACGTTTCGAGGCTCTCCGGGTCGAAAAGTTCAGAATATACGATATCCACATAAAAATAATCCATGAGCAGGCTTGCAATTCTGCGCTCAATGAAATGCAGTCTTTTCTTCTTGGTGTTAACAATATCATAGCTGTAACGTGATGGTTCAAGGCTGTCGAGTCTTTCGAGATTGTATTTCCGGATAAAACTGTTGGCCTTGCTCATTGCTGCCAGAGCCTCATGCTGGTTGGTGCTCCCGGCCAGGGAAAGCATTTTCCGCACCTTGTTCACCTTCCTGTCATACTCTGCATTGTCGCGATGCTGTCTTGCTGCTGTAAAAATCTTCGGAGTATCACCCGTTGCAGTATTAAAAGGGAATAACACACCAAGTTTCTTACAGGCTTCCATGAATGATTCTCCATGGGGCTGCTCCATACCTCTTCCCAAGTACTCATCTACATACTGGTGCGCCATTTCATGCTTCAGAACATTGATTACAGCATCCCATGTATATTCATTTATCAGGGCAGCAGAAATACTTATCGTCCGGCTTGCAGAGTTCCATGACCCAAGGGTTGCCGGGCTCTCACTTATCCTGAAGGCTGGGACAGCAAGTGCAATTCTGTACCAGCTGCATATCAGCTTAAATTCGGACTGCAGCTGGTACAGCCACTTGCGCCGGTATTCCATCTCGCTGTATTTTTTTATATTCTGCTTTGAGCCATTGACCATGCTGCCCCCAGTTTCCCTGCTTTACAGCAGGCTCTCCCGGTCGACGATTTTGTAGGCACCATAAAAAACACGATGCGGACAGGCATTACGACCATAATCTAATCGATGTTATACAGCCCCGTTGATGAATGTGAGACTTTTTACAGATCCATCACTTTTCAAGTGAGAGACAAAAGACCTTGCTATTAAAGGATTTACAGCCACCTCAGGTAATCCCAGGATTTTTACCACCCTGGCGCAAAGCTCCATGGGGTCGTCCACTTTGCTTTCTGCTGCAACTTCCGTGATTATGCCATGAATCCGCTGCAGATACCCCAGGCCGGCATCCATCGTTTTATAGACAGCACTGCCTGCAAGAGGGTCCAGCCATGAGGCAAGCAGATATTTTATGGTCGGCAGGCCTTTAAGCCTTTTAATCGATGCAACTGCTGCTGCCGCATCTTCATAGATAGGCAGATCGTTTGTCTGTGGTATCGCATCGCCCGTAAACAAAACTCCCTCCTCTTTGCTGTAAAGCGATATGGAACCCATGGCATGTCCCGGGGTAAGGAGAACCTCAAGTGAGATATTTCCAAGGTCAATTACTTCTCCATCCTGCAGAAGACGAGCAACGGGCGTGCTTCCGCCAACAAGGGTATGAAATCCAGGAACAGGCCGCTCTTTGAATTGTATTTCAACATCTTCTATCCAGCCCCGCGCATCAGGATGGGCTGCAACCTCGCATTTGGTTGCAGCATGAATTTCACGCGCTGAGCCAATATGGTCCGGGTGCGCGTGGGTCAGGATCAACAGAGAGATATCTTCCGGTTTTCTGCCCAGTTTTTCAAGGTAAGCAAATATAATTTCAGCTGAGTTTTGAACGCCGCTGTCAATTAGGCAGATTTCTGCTCCCAGGAGGAGGTAGACATAGACAAAACGCTCAAAGGTTTTACCCGGGGAAATCGGGATCTGGAAGGGAATTTTCAAGGCATGGATATGCTCAGTTATCTGCATGGCAAATCTCCGGATATTTTTCCAATACACTCCGCCTGTCCACAAAACGTGGGATTATTGCTTCTGCTTTATTTATCAGCCTCCTGTTTGGGCAGAGAGGACTTGTCCCGTTCCTTGCCCCCGCATCAAACACAGGCATCAATTGAAAATCGGATTTATTTTTATGCGGCAGAAGACCTGATAATCCAATGGAATCTCACTATAAGCTCCTTCGCGAGAATAATTCATGTGCATGATACACAAGGCATTTCCCCTGTGCAACCAATTCAATGATCTATTCAATGCTGCAATATGGCTAATTGTACATGGTTTTGCCATTACGGGAAAAACACCTACCTCCAGTTATAAGGGTTGCATTTTTACCCATGTTTTGAGATGGATGCCATAATTCTATAAGGGTAACATCCAGAAAGCTCAGCAACAGCCTCAATATTAGACCACTCTCATGTTTCCATGCAGTTATGGCGGGGACAGGCTCAACGTTGATCATGCTTTTATCCTTAAAGGCCATGACCCGGGCTCCCCGCCCTTCAGGACAGTCCAGGCATTATAGCTCGAACCGGGTTTACATTTGTGACCATAAGGTTTACATAGAAATTAAAGCCCCCGTTGCCTTTGTAACTGTTGAAGCTTTCTGTCATGCAGGCTACTCCTGTTCCTGCATGACAGAAAGCACAGGGCAATGCACGGTCAGCAACAACCGAATTCAAACACTCGGTTGCAGGTACGAGCTTCAGTGTCAAGGCACTTGCCTGCAGCGGCTATATATATGATCCGGGAAGCAATGTGGAAGATTCGATCCTGGTCTCAAAGCCCTGACCGCGCCGCTGACAAAAAAAACCCCGCATGAATTTGCGGGGTTTTTTTTATTGTTGAAATACTTTTTGCTAATTGAAATCAATATCCTGTACAACGTCTGTGCTAATATCCTCAAACTCAAACACCTGTGTTAATTCGTCTTTTGCTGATACAACCAAGTCATAGGTACTACCTGCAGGTAAGATGAAATTGAAACTACCTCCATCTGCAACTAAATCTGATGCTACCTCAATCGTGACATTCTCTGTACCACCACAATTAACATTATGCTGCCTAATACTCAAAAGGGCTGCTACGTCAGGGCCCAAACCCGTTACGGTGCCGCTAATTGTAATGGTTTCAGTTGCTGCAACAAGATCGAAATCAGCAGGATCATTATTAAAGTACCATTCAGCTTCAAGCTCTTTACATGCTGGCAGATATCCTTCAGCAGTAGCAACTATATTGTACGTATTGAGTGGCAGAAGCAGTGTATAGGTTCCATCTGACACTGTTGTTGTAGTCGATTCCACTATT
>Ga0209742_10000179_pt1 | contig 36578 bp, 31 predicted proteins | sample DeeMarSeWOR38_10_FD_187462 | JGI IMG/M metagenome (GOLD analysis project Ga0209742, IMG submission 187462) | Marine sediment microbial communities from White Oak River estuary, North Carolina - WOR-3-8_10 (SPAdes) (version 2) | ecosystem: Environmental > Aquatic > Marine > Intertidal zone >...
GCAGGGTCACCGCTTGATAACGCATAAATTAAGGATTTATAAGCTGTAGGATCAACGATGCCGTTCTCATTATGTGGCAATCCCTTTGTATAGCTATTCAACTGATACAAAGTCGTTGACATTTCATCGTCGTATAAATTTTCATCACCATTATTTGAATGATCCGGCAATGTTTGCGTAGTTGCATTAAAATTATCCCAGGCTGCATTAATCCTAAGCTCACGTGCATCGACGGCGCGCTGTAGTGGGTCAAGGGGAACCATGATTTCAGCGAACGCAGAGGTCGTCATGCTGCTCATCAAAAAAGCTATAGATGTAACGGCGGTGATGCCAACTATGGTGTTGATGGCTGGTGATAGAGTAGCTGCTTTTCTCCAATTACCTTGAGTCTGTTTTATAATTGCTATTGTGTTTTTAATTGGTTCTGTTCCTGTCGATTTATATTTCATGACTAATACTCCTTATAATATTTGTACGGATGTATCAGCAGGACAGCGAGTAGATATTAATGATGAGAAAAAAGATAAAAACAATTTTACTCCCTGCTAGAGCTGGAACGTAACTTATCAGGGTTGTTAGCGCAAGGGAGAAGGAAGATGAACGTCTATCGCTTTATTTGTACAATTAAAAATCGATTGAGTAACGACTAGGCAGAGTAGGCTAAATCATAAGCGAAACTACGTCGCATTGACTAAAGGGCGTTACGAAACTTTGTCCAATGGTTTCGAACGTATCTCACATTGTTGTTTCAAATTTATACAGTATTACCAGGGTTGGGTATGATTAAACCATCATAATTTTATTGTTATGTTCTTCGAAATAATGCCAGTTAATTGGATCGGCGTTGCGGTTAAAAGTGTAAATGATGGGTTTGCCGGTGGGTATTTCAAAACTCTCCACCTCTTTGACACTGAGATTGGTCAGGCCCATAAGCAAAGCGCGCAAAGTATTGCCATGACTACTAATCAGCGCGCGTTCTCCCAGACGAATATAAGGTACAACACGTTCCCGCCAGAACTGCATGACGCGTGCCCGGGTCTCTGCCAGGTTTTCTACATCAGGTAATAACATCGGGTCAATATCGTTGTACAAGGGGTCATTTATAGGGTGGGTTGCATCAGTATGCGGTAACGGCTCTGCTTTATCTTCATAACCGCGGCGCCAGCGCCACACTTGCTGTTCGCCGACTTCTTTAGCTTTTTCCGCTTTGTTAACGCCTTGCAACAAGCCGTAGTGACGTTCATTAAGCCGCCAATCCTGAAATTGTGGCAATCCGCTTTGCCCAAATGTATCCAGTATCACATCCAGGGTTTGCTGTGCACGTAACAGGCGTGAACTAAACGCTATATCGAAGTGATAACCGTGTTGTTGTAGCAGGTGTGCAGCGCTTCTTGCCTCATCCAGTCCGGCCGAGGTAAGGGGAGGGTTGGCCCAACCGGTAAAACGATTTTCCAGATTCCACTGGCTTTGTGCATGTCGAATTAAAACGACATCAATGGTTCTGTCTTTATAAGTAATGTTTCGCTTTTCCATATATAATTAGATTTACCTCTTCTCCATTAGTTTCCAGTATCGATGTGGGTAGTCTCGTTTTTCGTTTTCGATTTCCAGTGGCTGCATACCGTGCGCCAGGAAAAAGTCGGCCGCATCGGCCTGGGCTTTAACCAACAGGCCGGCATAACCCTTATTCAGGGCCGTTGATTCCGCTGCTTGCAATAACTGGCTTCCGATACCTTGCCGATAATGTTCCGGAGCCACGTAAATGCCATGTAAGAATAAAGCGCGTTGTCCTTGCGGCACGTCTTTGGTGTTCGCCGGTTCCCATGCAGCGACTCCGGCAATTTGTTGTCCATCTTTTTCTGCAACAATTATTTCCAGCATTTCCAGGTCGTGTTGCTTATAGTGGTAGCTGGGTAGCGAGAGGCGTTTAACCCGTTCCGGTAAATCCCAGGTCATTATGGCCGCGTCGATGATCTCATTAATAGCAGCAAGATCTTTAGTGTCCGCTTGACGCAATGCAATCTCAGTGGCCATCATATGACTAACACACCTGTCTCCATTCGTTTCCACCATCGATATCGTGTACTTCGCCGGTATCTTTACAGACTGGTTCTGGCGTTTTCATAGTGACCAGCTCTTCGGCACTGCTGGGATGAATAGCTATGGTATTGTCAAAGTCAGCCTTGGTGGCACCCATTTTTACTGCAACGGCAAAACCCTGTAACATTTCATCAGCATTATCACCAATGATATGAATACCGACGACTTTCTCGCTGGCACCAGCGCAGAGTAGTTTCATCGCTGTTGTAGAGCTATGTGTCGAGAGGGCGTAGCGCATTGGAGTGAACTCGCTTTTATAGACAGTAATGTCGTTGCCGTAACGTTCACGCGCCTGTGTTTCAGTAAGGCCGACGGAACCAATTGGTGGATGAGAGAATACGACGCTGGGTACGTTCTCATAATCCACTTTGCTTTCCGTTTTGCCGTTAAACAGGCGTTCGGCCAGTTTGCGTCCCGCAGCGATGGCGACAGGCGTCAAGGGTATTTTTCCTGTGATATCGCCGATGGCATAAATACCGGGTACGTTGGTGTTCTCATATTCATCCACGGGAATAATGCCATTTGTTAAAATGTTTACCCCTGCAGATTGCAGATTTAAAGCGCGCGTATTGGGGCGTCGGCCCACCGCCCAAATCACCGTATCAAAGGCACCAATCGCTTTACCTTTAGTGGAAGCAATAATGATTCCTTCCGCGCTATTGGACAACGTGGCAACCTCGAAGTTGGTTTGCAGGTTGATGCCCTGATGTTGCATTTCAGTGCTGAGTACATTGCTAATCATGGGATCGAATTGATCCAGGATACGGTTTCCCCGGGCGATCAAAGTGACGCTGGATCCCAATGCGTCCAATACGCCACTAACTTCAACACCAATGTATCCACCGCCAATAACGGCTACCCGCCCCGGTTGTTGCTGGAGCTGGAAGAAACCATCGGAAGTGATTCCCAATTCAGCGCCTGGAATTAACGGCACGACGGGTTCGCCACCGGTAGCGATAACGATATGATCCGCGCTATAGGTGTCGCCGTTCACTTCCACGCTGTTGGAGCTTGTGAATCGGGCATATCCCTGGATATGACGGATTCCACTTTCTGCAACATAACGATCCCAGTACTGGTTAATATTGCGAATGTAGTTATCACGACCTTCAACTAATTGTTTCCAGTTGGTAGCTTCACGGGTAACCGGAATACCAAATCCGGTTGCATCATCCACGGCGTGGGCAAGGTGGGCGGCATACCACATAACTTTTTTAGGCACACAACCGTTATTGACACAGGTGCCACCCATTTTACTGGCTTCGATAACTGCCACCTTTTTACCATATTGAGCGGCTTTTTCAGCGACCGCGAGTCCCCCGCTGCCACCACCAATTGTTATCAGGTCAAAATGTTTATCCATGACGTGTTACCTTCATAACTGGATTCGTATTTGTCATTCTATCGATTTTAAATAACCGGGCGGGTCTTAAGCCCGCCTCGGCTGTTTAGTTTGAGTTGGTTCTCGATGTTATGCGGCATTTTTCTCCGCCTTGGAGTAATATTGTTCCAAAGCTTCCGAATCGCCAATGTATTCACCATTAACAAACACCTGTGGATAAGTTTCCTTACCAGTCACCGCGCGCAAGGTGCGTTCAGTTATCGTAGTACTGGCGACGATTTCCTCGAAGGCGACACCGTTGTCGGTTAACAATGCCTTGGCTTTTGCGCAATAGGGACAACCCTTCTTGGTGAATATCGTCACGTCAGCCGGTTTTTCGGCTTGCGGATTGATATATTCCAGCATGGTATCGGCGTCCGATACTTCAAATGGATCGCCTGGTACATTGGGCTCGATGAACATCTTGTCGATAACGCCATCTTTCACCAACATGGAGTACCGCCAGGAACGTTTGCCAAAGCCCAGATCATCCTTGTTCACTAACATGCCCATGGCCTCAGTAAATTCTCCGTTACCATCGGGGATAAAGACGATGTTGTCGGCATCCTGATCTTTTTTCCACTCGTTCATGACGAAAGTATCATTCACTGACATGCAGACAATGGCATCCACACCGTTGGCATAAAAACTTTGCGCCAACTGATTAAAGCGTGGTACGTGCGACGATGAGCAGGTCGGTGTAAAAGCGCCGGGTAATGAAAATACCACTACGGTTTTTCCGCTGAAAACATCGTCACTAGTCACATCTTTCCATTCGTTGTTTTGACGAGTTTTAAAAGTTACTTGTGGTACACGTTGTCCTTCTTTATTTTTAAACATTTGCTGTTTCTCCTGTTTTAAAGTTAGTTGATTAATACTGTTAATGAAGAATCTGGCTGTATAACGAGCTATGCTGTTATGGCATGTCCGTTGACTACATTTGGTTTTTCCCGGCGCTTCCAGACCAGTTCATGGAAGTGGTATGCGACGGTGTTGACCATGGGTTCCACCAGAGCAATGGCGCCACCCACCACGACACTGCCAGTCATCAAATAGCCCACAGCAAATGCAACTGTGAAGTGAACTATTGCAAATGTAACTGTCTTGTTGATGGTCTTATTCATGACGATTTTCTCCGTTGCTCCTTCGTTGTAGTTAAATATAGGGATTGGCTATCGATATAGGAAATCGAATGTAATTATTTTCATGATAGGGTATACCTATCATTAAATACTCAATAAAAACGGCGACATAGCATGATATTGTGCTTAAACATTGATCATATTCTGGTTTGATAGGGACTGGCGGAACCGGGATTTAATTAATGCCTGTTCCCGGAATTACGGATCTTTGCTACATATTTTTTTGGTGACTCGCGGAGTATAGGCATGTTCGTGCGTTTGCCGCGCCATTGCAGCCAAGCGAACTGCTTCTGGGCTGGTATGTCGGGGAAAGAGGATGTGCTGTGGTGTATATTGGGTGAGAGCTTAATCAAATACCAGTTTAACAGTAAACCCTGTTGGGATATGCTTAAACATGTAACTGCGACTAGTAAAAGACGTGGGAATGCTGTGCTGAGCAGCCAACTTGGTCTTCGTTGACTCAACAGGAATGATGATATGTTCCGGATCCGTAAAATATATGATGATGTTTCACCTGCCAATCGAGCTGCAATCGACCAGGTGCTGGAAATTTTACGAACGCAGTTTCCCAATGCCCTGCCCATTGAATTTAAAAAAATCCCTCAGCAACTGAATGATCCCCTGAAATACCAGTATCGTTCCGTATTGCTTGTCGCTGAAGATGGTATGGATAACGTGAAAGGATTTGCCATGTTATTGCATATGCCGGATGTGGAGTTTGTCTATCTGGAATTGATTTCTGCGGCACCGGGCATTACTGGTGGCGGCATCGGTAGCGCATTGTATGAACGGGTACGCGAAGAAGCATTGGCGCTAAATACCTACGGAATATTTTATGAATGCAGCGTTGATGACCCAGCTATCGTCAAAGACAAGGATATCCTTAAGCAAAATATCGCCAGGTTGCGCTTCTATGAACGTTATGGCGCGCGCCCGATTATTAACAATGCTTACGCTTCTCCGGTAGAACCTGGTGACCAGGATCTTTACCATCTGGTTTATGACGATCTCGGTCAAGGTATCGAATTGCGGCGCAACATCGCGCGCAAAGTGGTGCGCGCAATTCTGGAGCGAAAATATGGCGACCTGATTTCAAAGCAGCAGATTGACAATGTGGTTCGCTCCTTTAAAGACGATCCGATTGTGCTACGTGAACTACAATATCTGAAACCCAAAAAGATAAAGCGTAGTTTGCCTCAGAGTCGTGATATCGCATTGATCGTCAATGAAGGGCATGATATCCATCACGTCAAGGACAAAGGGTACGTCGAAGCACCAGTCAGGTTGTCAACGATAATGCATGAGATTCGCAAGACACATTTGTTCACACAGATCATGCCGAAACGGACGCCGGATAAGTGGATTACTGCGGTTCATGATTCCCGTTACGTACGCTATTTGCATCGCGTATGCGCCCAGTTACCACTAGGAAAATCCATATATCCCATTATTTTTCCCATTCGTAATATTGCCCGTCCGCCCAAGGATGTGGAATTACAGGTCGGATATTACTGCATGGATACATTCACTCCACTCAATCATAACGCCTATCTTGCAGCGCGTGGTGCAGTTGACTGCGCAGTAACAGGAGCGAATGCGTTATTACAGGGTTTCCCTGTTGCCTATGCGCTGGTTCGACCGCCAGGCCACCATGCAGAGCGGCGAGCATTTGGAGGATTCTGTTATTTTAATTCGACTGCGGTTGCCGCGAACTACCTGAGTAACTATGGTCGGGTGGCAGTTCTGGATGTGGATTTTCATCACGGTAATGGTACCCAGGATATTTTTTATCAACGCAAAGATGTTTTGACTGTCTCTATTCATGGGGACCCGCACTTCGCTTATCCGCATTTCGCTGGCTTTGTTGATGAAAAGGGGGAGGGGGAAGGTGCCGGTTACAATCTGAATTTTCCGTTGCCCGAGAAGACTACTGTTGAGCGTTATCAAAGAACCTTGCAGAAAGCCATGCGACATATTCGTATGTTCAATCCCACTCATCTGGTCGTTGCGCTGGGGCTTGATACCGCGAAGGCCGATCCAACGGGAACCTGGCAGCTGATCGCCAGGGATTTTCTCTACAACGGGGAATTGATCGGCAGTTTAAAACTGCCCACCCTTATCGTGCAGGAAGGCGGTTATCGTACCAGGACGCTAGGTACCAATGCCCGGCATTTCTTTGAAGGTTTCTGGAAAAATTATCAAAAGACTGCTGTTAGAGAAAAAGCCATCAAACGATAGCTACCATATGCTAGCGCAAGCGCCGATGCAGCCCGGTTTGATGCAGAATACTGGTGGTGATTTCTTCGATGGAGATATTGCTGGTATCCAGGAACGGGATGTTTTCGGCGCGAAAAATGTTTTCCGCGGCGCGAATTTCAGTCTGGCATTGTTTGAGAGACGCATACTTGCTGTCGGCCAGGCGTTCCTGCCGGATGTAGTGCAGGCGCTCACCTTCAATCGTAAGGCCAAAAAGTTTGTTGTGGAATGGTTTTACTGCCTTGGGTAGCTGGGTACCGTCGAAATCATCTGAAGTCAGGGGGTAGTTGGCTGCCATGATGCCATATTGCAATGCGAGATACAGGCAGGTAGGGGTTTTACCACTGCGTGATACACCCAACAGAATAATGTCGGCATCGATATAGCTTGCGGTATTCGCGCCGTCATCATTTTTCAATGCAAAATTAATCGCATCAATACGTGTCTTGTAACTGTTATTTGTGGGTACGCCGTGAGCCCGGCCGATCACTGTCGCCGCCGGGGTGTGTAATTCCTGTTCCAGTTTTGCCTGAAAGGTCTCAAACAGGTCGATAAACAGGCCATTACATTTCGATACAATATTACGTTCCTCGACATTCACCATGGTGCTGAATACCAGGGGTCGATTCGGTGAATTTTCGGCGGCCAGGTTGATTCTTGTTAATGCCTGTTCGGCTTTTTCCGGAGTGTCCACGAAGGGAAGCATGGTGTGTTCGAAATTCTGGCCATCGAATTGCGTTAACAGTCCATGGCCTAGCACCTCTGCTGTAATACCAGTGCGATCAGAAATATAGAATACCGCGCGTTTGGTGCTGGTTTCAGTCATGGTCAAATATCTTTTCGCTGTCCTTGAGAAATTCATCCGCCGTTGTACTGGCAGCCAGTTTGGCGAATGGCGCTTTTAATTCGGTCGGGTATTCAGGGCTCGCCGTGAATTCTGGCTGGTTTACGTACTGTAGAAAAAGACCCACCAGCAGTATGGACCAGGCAACAGAATAACTGGTAGCAATAATCGTGCGCCGGGAAATATTGGTACTGTTAACCAGGTTGATATAAAGCAAGCCCGCCAGGGCTACGCTGATGACAATGAATTCAAGGATGGTGGCGACCAGTTCAGTATTCAGGTTGTAGGTGAGGTATTCGCTCATGATAGCCATCAGCATGGAAATCATGAACAGCATGAGCGCCGCGATGAAATGGGGCAGGAACGAAGCGCGGTGTATAATCACCCGGCCAACGAACGTCCAGATTCCCGCCCATGCCAGGGCAAACATAAAAGTCGGCAACGAGCTCGCCAATAGTTTATCCATACCGATTTGCTTAACTGCAGTTAATTGCGCGTCAAGGAACAGCAAGGCTAATACCAGGATTATCGTAGTCGTTGCGATTGCGGGGCGTGCAATAATCTGCGGCAGGCTGGCTTTGGTAGGCAATAAATGTGTTGCTACTACTGGGTGCGATGACGAGAATATTCGTAATCGGGTTCTGCCCATAATGATATCGTCGCCGGACTGCAGACAATCGGGCCGGGAGCCGGGAGAATGTAATTTTAATTTCACACCGTTCTCGCTGTTCTGATCTTCCACCAGCCAGCCGCCATCGGTGTCGCGAATGATCACATGCTCTGGAGAAACGAAAGGATCGCTGAGTATCAGGTCGTTCTGATAACTGCGCCCAATGGCAATGGGCAACTGGTCAAATTTGTGTCGACCGATCACGTGCCCAAGGCGGTTTATTTCTTCAATGACTATTTTTGCCATGTGATATGTTCAATAAATTTTCTGGTTAAGGCTATAGCGGTGTCTTTTCCCACGCCAGCGGCAGTCAACTGAATCACCAGGCCAATGTCACTTTCGCTTACCAGGGCAACCGAAACGGTAGTGTCATACAGCGAGGGATATTTTAAATATTGCCGTGAGCAGAATGCCATTTTCCATTCCTTGCCGGTGAACGTTACAAAATCCATATGACACTGGTAGTTGTCCACATCATCCTTATGAGCGCTGTTGACACGAATCGGTCGGCCGTACTCGCCGCTATATAAGTTGTAAAAGTGAACGCTGCTCAGCTGCTTGCTACGGTATAGATCATATGTGTAGGCCACGCCGCCGGTAGTAAAACGTTGCGCCAGGAAAATCTGATCTTCGCTGAAACAGTTACTGTACGCATGTTCCATGAGCGCTTCCTTGTCGTCATCGGAGTCGCCCCAGCATTTAAAAATATCATCAATACTGCCCGGCAAACTGAAAGGTCCAAGGCTAGTGGTTTTCCATTCTTCCTTGAGCAGTTTATTGATGAACTGTTCCTGGTGGGAAAATAATTGTTGTTCTATACGGGTTGTAAGGTCCGGTTTTTCCTCCTGGTTCTGCAGCACCTCGGCCAATAATTTTTTCAGGTAGTCAACCGGGACCAAAAAACTGAGCTGGTTACCAGCGGTTGATACATTGATGCCAATTACTTGCCCGGCATGATTCAGCGTCGGTCCGCCGCTCATGCCTGGATTGAGGGAGCCGGAAAAAAAAATTTTGTCGAACAGTGATTTCTCAAGTAATCCGTTATAGGTGCCTTCCACCACACTGAAACCCAGGTCGTGGGGATTACCCAGCGAGAAGATTCGGGTTCCTTTTGACAATTTGCTGTGCCCAAGAGGGATTGGTTTCACTGCACCGGTATTTCCCCTGGTAACAGCCAGGTCATGCACGACGTCAATGTCGATGAGTTCCAGTTCGCCGGTTTTATCGTCTACGCTGGCATATTCCAGTCGGTAGCGAGATGGTTGGTGCACGTAGTTGGATACTACGTGAAAATTCGTCGCGATATGACCCTGATTATCGATTAAAAAACCGGAACCGATAGCGGCCTTGTTTCCGGTCGCCAATTCGATAACCCGAATCTGGTAAATACTTGCGCTGTGAGATGCAAATAATTTCTCGGCTTCGTCCTTGGGAATCGGTTCCTGGTTAGCGTGGACGGTTAATGGAATGCAGAGCAGAAGTAGACCGGATAGCAGAAGCGAAAATGTTGATTTACCGATAGTCACGATGGTTAGTTTTTTGCTAGTTACGCACAAATAATATTAATCACTATAGTGTAGACGTAATTTAGCGATCCAGAAGCTCAATTATCTTTTCCCGTAATGTGTTGAGATGATCCACGCTATCGATTGGCTTGTTGTTTTCGTCTGTAATGTAAAAAATATCTTCAGCGCGTTCGCCGAAAGTGGCGATTTTGGCATTTAGTATTTCCACTTTGCACTCTACCAGCGCCATCGCGATTCTCGCCAGAACTCCCGGTTGATCGCGGGTGATGACTTCCATAATTGTGATCAAATTGCGTGTGTCGCTGTGAAATTTGACTTCTGTGGCAATAGGGAAATGTTTAAGTTGGCGTGACAGGGATTTGCCGGGTTGATTTTCCAGCAGGTTTTCATATGTTGGTTTATCCAGCAGGGAATGTAGTTTCTGTTTGATATCCTCGATACGGTGCGGATCAGTAATGGCGTCACCATTACTCTCCAGTAAAATAAACGTATCCAGAGCATAACCGTCTTTAGAGGTAATGATGCGCGCATCAATGATGTTTAAACCCAGGCGTTCGATGCCGGCAGTAATTAACGCAAAAATGTATTTTGCATCCGGCATACACACAAACAGTTCCGTGCCGCCACGATGGGTCTGTTCGCGTACCAGAATTAGTGGTAAGTCTTCAGGTTTGCTGCCGATAAACGCTTTTGTGTGCCAGACTATTTCATCCTGCGAATGACGCATAAAATAGTCGTCTTCGAGGTTTGACCAGAACCGGTTGATCGCCTGTTCGTCAATATCCTCTTTTAATAATGCCTCCAGTGCAGATGCTTTAATTTCCGCAATTTTTTCCGATAGTTCGATGGGGTTTTCCAGGCCACGGCGGAAAGCCCGGGCCGTGGCAAAATATAATTCCAATAGCAGGGAGTCTTTCCAGTTGTTCCACAATCCCGGGCTGGTAGCGCGAATATCTGCGACGGTCAGTAAATAGAGGTAATTGAGTTTTTCCAGACTACCCACGAATTCGGCGAACTCATTAATCACTTCCGGATCACTGATGTCCTTGCGTTGCGAAGTAGTGGACATCACCAGGTGATTTCGTATCAGCCAGGCAACCAGTTTGGTATCATAGTGGCTCAATCCATGAAGCTTGCAAAAGTCCATGGCTTCCTCTGCGCCAAGTTCGGAATGATCGCCACCCCGCCCTTTGGCGATATCATGAAAAAATCCCGCGAGATACAATAATTCCTGTTTTGGGATATCCTTGATGATTTTGCTACACAACGGAAATTCATGGTTGAACTCCGCCACAGTAAACCGCCGCAGGTTACGAACCAGGAACATGGTATGCTCGTCCACGGTGTAAACATGGAACAGGTCGTGCTGCATCTGGCCGACGATTTTACCGAACGCCGGGATATAAGCGGCGAGTACTCCATAACGATTCATGCGCCGCAATTCATGAGTAAGCCCCACAGGCTGTTTGAATATTTCCATGAACAGGCTTTGGCAACGCACGTCGTGGCGGAAATCATCATCAATACGCCAGCAGTTTTCCCGAATCAGGCGAATTGTGCCGGCGCGTACACCGCGTAATTCCGGGTGCTGGGCCATGATCAAAAACAGTTCCAGCAGGGCAAACGGGTAGTGTTCGAATACTTTTTCATAACTGGCTTCCAGGAAACCGTTGCGGTTATGGAATCGCTTGTTAATACTTTTTATTCTGATGCGTTCACGCTTGGTGATAATTTCCTCGTCAAATAGCTGCAATAACATTTCGTTGAGGCGGTTCAGCTCCAGAACTGTGCGGTAGTAGTCTTTCATGAATTTTTCCACCGCGAGCCGCTGTTCGTCATCCTGATAACCAAACTGTCTGGCGAGTGCACGTTGGTGATCAAACAGGAGACGGTCTTCCCGGCGGCCGGCGAGCAAGTGTAAGCCAATGCGAATACGCCAGAGGAAATTCTGGCATTCGGTCAGAGTTTCCAGTTCATTCTCATTGAGGAAATCATGGGCTACCAGGTCATGCAGTGTAGTAGCTCCAAAATGACGTTTCGCGACCCAGCCAATCACCTGTATATCACGCAGGCCGCCCGGATTTTCCTTGATATTGGGTTCCAGGTTGTAAGCGGTATCACCGAAGCGATGATGGCGCTGGGTCTGTTCCTCCAGCTTGGCCTGGAAAAACTTGCGACTGGGCCAGATTTTATTCGGGCCGATTTTTTTTTGCAGCTTGAGGAAATGTTTTTGTTCGCCGCACAGTAAACGTGCTTCCATCAGGTTGGTGGCGACGGTGATATCCTGTTTGGCTTCGGCGATACACTCTTTGATGGAGCGCACGCTTTGTCCCACTTCCAGGCCAATGTCCCACAGGAAGGTGAGGAATCCCTGGATACGCGACGCATATTGTTCGTGGCAGTTGCCTTTCAACAGAATTAACAGGTCAATATCCGAGGCGGGATGTAATTCACCACGTCCGTAACCACCAACGGCAATGAGCGCAATCTTGTATTCATCCTTGCCGATAAAGTGATACCACGCCCTTATTAACAAGTTATCTACCGTTTTGGCGTGCTGGGTAACCAGTTGGTCAGCGGGATAATTATTTTCAAAACGAGCTTTCAGTAGTTGCCGGGCCTGCTTCAGTGTCTCACGAAACAGGGAAACGGGATGTTTGCTGGTTTTAAAGTTGTCATCAAACTGATCCCAGTCGATTTCTTCAAGTGATTCGTTAGGAATTTCAGGATTTAGCACGACAGGGAGGCATCAGTCCGGTTTGGCAACAAGGGTGGTGGCGTTAAATGTCATCGCCCGGCCGCATTGTTAATACTTCAAAACCATCATCAGTGACGAGTATCGTGTGTTCCCATTGCGCGGACAGACTGCGGTCTTTGGTGATCACAGTCCAGCCGTCGGGAAGCAGTTTCACATTGCGTTTACCGGCATTGATCATGGGTTCAATAGTGAATGTCATGCCGGGTTCCAGAATTTCCTTGGTTCCTGGAGTGCCATAATGCAGGACCTGGGGTTCTTCATGAAATTGCCGGCCGATACCATGGCCGCAATATTCGCGCACCACGGAACAGTTGTTGGCTTCTGCATGTTTTTGAATGGCGTGTCCAATGTCCCCCAGGCGTATACCGGGCTTCACCATCTCGATACCAATTTTCATGCATTCATGGCTGACGCGGCAAACGCGTTGGGCAAGAATGGAAGGTTCACCAACAAAAAACATCTTGCTGGTATCACCGTGGAATTCATCCTTGATCACTGTGACATCAATATTCACGATGTCACCATTTTTCAGCTTTTTGTCCCCCGGAATGCCGTGGCATACCTGATGGTTCACGGATGTGCAAATGGACTTGGGAAATCCGTGATAATTGAGTGGTGCAGGAATTGCATTTTGCTCGTTGACGATGTAATCGTGACAGATTTTATCGAGTTCATTGGTGGTAACGCCGGGTTTTACATGCTCGCGGATCATGTGCAGGACATCCGCGGCAAGGTGACCAGCGACGCGCATTTTTTCGACTTCGTCCGGTGTTTTGATATGTATGCCCATCTCTATGAATTTAAACGGTTATTCGGAATAATTACCCTTTATATCAGACACCGGAAATCGCAAAAACTCGCGACTTACATTGTTGAATAGGGCTATTTATGGTATAAAGCCCGCGCCGCTATGGCAAACAAAAAACGCGGCAAATATAATGTATTGTGGCTTTGACATTCACTGACCGCAATATTCTATCAATCCACACATGGGCCGGCACATCATACCAGGGTGCCCTGATCGGGTCAGACCGACAGGGTTGGTATATGGGGCTCATGGAGGCTTAACCCTACAATTGGAGTAATTATTATGGCAGCAGTCACCATGCGTGAAATGTTGGAGGCCGGCGTGCATTTTGGCCACCAGGCGCGTTTCTGGAATCCGAAAATGGCACCTTTCATCTTCGGGGAACGCGACAAAATTCATATCATCAATCTTGAAAAAACCCTACCTCGTTACACTGATGCGCTCAATTTCATAGGCAAAGTATCCGCCAAAAAAGGCAACATTCTTTTTGTCGGTACCAAACGAGCGGCACGTATTATTGTTAAAGAAGAAGCAGAGCGCTGTGGCATGCCCTATGTGAACCATCGCTGGTTGGGCGGTATGCTCACCAATTTTCAAACCGTCAAACAGTCCATCAAGCGCCTGAAAGAACTGGAAAGCATGGCTACTGACGGCAGCTTTGCCAAACTCAATAAGAAAGAAGCACTCATGCTGACGCGGGAAATGGAAAAGCTCGACCGCAGTCTGGGTGGGATCAAGGATATGATGAAATTACCCGACGCATTATTTGTTATCGATGTGGGCCACGAAAAAATTGCTATCCGCGAAGCGGTCAAACTGGGCATTCCGGTGATTGGCGTTGTGGATACCAATAATAATCCTGAAGGTGTGGATTATGTGATTCCCGGCAACGATGATGCAATGCGCGCCATCCGTTTATATGTGGCCGGTGTAGCGGATGCAGTTAACGATGCGACACCCAGTACGCTGGACCTGGGCGGTCCAGGGGATGAGCTGGTAGAGCTGAATGAAAGTGGTGAACTGGTTGCCGAAGCCGCAAAAGCGGCGCCAAAGAAAAAGAAAACGGCGAAAGTCACGTCAAAGAAAAAGGTGGCCAGCAAGAAAGCTAAGGCCAGCGATGACGAAACTGCACAGGCAGAAGCATCTTCCGACGAAGCTGAAGCGAAATAACAGATATGACCATGCAACCCACATCACGGAATATCGTTGTTGTGGGCTGCATTCACATAAGGGGGCATCGCCCCCTTTTTTGAAACGAAATTATTGCGATTACCAATTTCGTTTCCCATTTATGAATTCCTGTTGTTAATAAAATACTGTTGTTACCAAGTAATAGTATCGAAAACTAATTTTATATATCTGGTGAGGATTGAATAATGGCAATTACAGCAGCCCTTGTTAAAGAACTTCGTGAACGCACTCAAGCGGGTATGATGGAATGTAAAAAAGCTCTGGTTGAAACCAACGGCGACATCGAAGCCGCTATCGAGTACATGCGCAAAGCCGGACTGGCAAAAGCTGATAAAAAATCCGGACGTACTGCCGCAGAAGGTGCGATCGTTTCCAGAACATCTGACGATGGCAAAGCTGCAGTAGTCGTGGAAATCAATTGCGAAACCGATTTTGTCACCAAGGGTGATGATTTCCAGAATTTTACCAATGAAGTCGCCGACCTGGCCATTAAGAATCTGCCTGACGATATTGACGGTCTGCTAAACCTGAAAATGGCCAGCGGTGATACGATTGCGGATGCGACCAAGGCGCTGATAGCAAAGATTGGTGAAAACATAACAGTGCGTCGTTATGTAAAAGCGCAAACTGACGCTGGTGTGATCGGTACTTATTTACATGGTTCCCGCATCGGCGTGGTTACAACCTTGAGTGGAGGCAACGAAGAACTGGCAAAGGATATCGCCATGCATGTGGCGGCCAGCAAACCCGTTTGTGTTTCTTCAGAGCAGGTGTCGCAGGACGTGATCGAAAAAGAAAAGGAAATCTACTCTGCACAGGCGGCCGAAAGCGGCAAACCGCCAGAAATTATCGAGAAAATGGTCATGGGGCGTATTAACAAGTTCCTCAAGGAAATCACTCTGCTTGGACAGCCCTTCGTTAAGGATCCTGACATGACAGTTGAAAAACTGCTGAAGGACGCGAATGCAATGGTTGAATCATTTTACCGGCTGGAAGTGGGTGAAGGTGTCGAAAAGAAAGAAGAAAATTTTGCAGATGAAGTAATGGCGCAAGTTAAAGGTAGCTAATCAACCACACTGCATCCGGGATAAAACAAATATGGCCGAAAGCAAAAAAAAGCCCGTCTACAAACGTATTTTGCTGAAGTTGAGCGGTGAGGCATTGATGGGTGATTCCGAGTTTGGTATCGACCCAAAAATTATCGATCGTATCAGCGATGAAATAAAAGAGCTGACCGGGATTGGTATTGAGGTTGCCCTGGTTATCGGTGGTGGCAACATTTTCCGGGGAGTGAGTTTGTCCGCAGCCGGCATGGATCGCGCCACTGCAGACTACATGGGAATGCTGGCAACAGTGATCAATGCGTTGGCGATTCAGGATGGACTCGAGAGAAAAGGTTTATATGCGCGTGTGATGTCGGCCTTACATATTAATGAAGTTGCTGAAGACTATATTCGTCGCCGCGCCATCCGGCATCTGGAAAAGGGCCGGGTAACAATATTTGCTGCGGGCACCGGTAGTCCGTTTTTTACTACGGATTCCGCCGCCAGCTTGCGCGGTATTGAAATTAATGCAGACCTGGTGCTGAAGGCAACCAAGGTGGATGGCGTTTATTCTGCTGATCCCATGAAAGACAAGGATGCGGTGCTATATTCGCATTTAACTTACGACGAAGTGTTGATGAAAAAGCTCAACGTTATGGATGCTACTGCGATCGCTCTATGCCGCGATTACAGCATGCCGGTACGTGTGTTTAATATGAATAAGGAAGGCTCATTGATGCGTATCATGCTTGGTGAGGACGAAGGAACTATAGTAGAAAGGGGGAACGCATGATTGATGATATTACCAAAGATGCCGAGAACCGCATGAATAAAAGTATTGAGTCACTCAAAAGCGAGTTGACGAAGCTGCGTACCGGTCGGGCGCACACCAGCCTGCTGGATCATATAACGGTTTCCTATTACGGCAATGAAACACCACTCAGCCAGGTGGCTTCCGTTACTGTCAGCGATCCCAGGACATTGACGGTAACGCCCTGGGAACAGAGTATGGTGGGTGCGGTCGAGAAAGCAATCATGCAGTCTAACCTGGGTTTGAATCCGGCATCTGCGGGCAAGGTTATTCGGGTGCCTTTGCCACCATTAACCGAAGAACGTCGCAAGGATATGATTCGCGTGGTGCGTCAGGAAGGAGAAAACGCGCGCGTTGCCATTCGAAATATTCGTCGTGATGCGAATAGTGATTTCAAGTCACTGAACAAGGACAAGGAAATTACGGATGATGAACTGCGTCAGGCAGAAGACTCCATACAAAAAATTACCGACAAATATATCAAACAGGTCGACGAGATTCTTGAAGGAAAAGAAAAAGACCTTATGGAAGTTTGATGGCTCGAGGGCTTGCGACATATTCAGGAAGCGGCTTTATCGAGAGTTATTTTTGTTCGGCTTGCTGTTCCGTGCATATATCAACTCTATAGAGTTGTCCTGAATGTAAACAGGTTGCTGCCTTATGTCAGAAGATTCCAGCACTTCATCTGCTAAAAAACCTAACTTACCCCGCCATATTGCAATCATCATGGATGGAAACGGTCGCTGGGCGAAGAACCGGCTGATGCCGCGTTTTGCCGGGCACAAGGCAGGGGTGGAAGCGGTGCGGAGTGTGGTGGAGAATTGCGCCAGAAAAGGCGTGGAAGTACTGACTTTATTCGCGTTTAGCAGCGAGAACTGGCGCAGGCCCGCCAAGGAAGTTGGTCTGCTAATGGATCTGTTACACTCAGCGCTGGGCCGTGAAGTTAAACGCCTCAAAGAAAATAATGTGCAGCTGCGCTTTATCGGTGATAGATCGGCGTTCAGCGAAAAACTCCAGTCTAGATTGCGCGATGGAGAGCAGGAAACCAGGGACAATACCGGATTGACTCTGGTGGTTGCTCTAAATTACGGCGGCATGTGGGATATTGCTCATGCAGCACGTCTGATCGCCAGTCGCGTCAAGGACGGACAAGTAGATGTGCAGGGTGTCGATGAGGAGATGTTCGCCACTTACCTTTCAGTCAGTGATTTGCCTAATCCCGATTTATTTATTCGCACCGGTGGAGAAATGCGTATCAGTAATTTTCTGCTCTGGCAACTGGCTTATACTGAATTATATTTTACCGAAACATTGTGGCCGGATTTCAATGAACAAACGCTAAATGAAGCTTTAGCTTCTTTTGCCAGGCGGCAACGGCGGTTTGGCCGTACCAGTGAACAGGTGGAGCAGGAACAAGGTGCTTAAACTGCGCCTGATTACAGCCGCTGTGCTTATCCCTGTCGTTGTGGGTAGCGTTCTCTGGTTGACGCAAGCACAATTTGCATTGTTTTTTGCTGTATTTGCAGTAGTGAGTGGTTGGGAATGGTCCAGGTTTATGGGCTTGCAGCAGCCGATGATACGCGCGATATACGCGGTGTTTGTCGCGTTTGTAGTGCTGGTTTGCTGGCTCTATGTGGCGGAGTATCCAGACCGCGCGATGGCCGTGTTAATCATAGCCCTCATGTGGTGGCTTTGCGCATTAATACTGGTCTTCACCTATCCCAAGCATGACCGTATCCGTTCCAGCAGGATATTGGGAGCGATGATCGGCCTGCTGGTTATCGTGCCCTGTTGGCTGGCGATTCTGGAATTACGAAATATTACTGATCAAGGGGCCTACCTGGTGCTGTTTCTGGTGGGCTTAATTGCCGTGACCGATAGCTGTGCGTATTTTGGTGGCAAGAAGTGGGGAGCCAACAAGCTCGCGCCGCGGGTAAGCCCTGGTAAAACGTGGGAAGGCGTGATTAGCGGATTGTTAGGTGCTGCGGTATTTGCGTTAGTATGTGCCTGGTTTTTTGGATTCCTGAACCAGGAATGGAAGGAGATTGCTGTTTTTGTTCTGGTATGCATAGTGACTGCTATCACTTCGGTGCTTGGTGATCTTTCCGAGAGTATGTTCAAGCGCCAGGTGGGGCTAAAAGACAGCGGTAAAATTCTGCCAGGTCATGGTGGCGTACTGGATCGAATCGATAGTCTCACCGCGGCAGCGCCATTATTCGCAGTATGTATGGGAATACTCATTCAATGAATCATCAGTTGATGTGGTAATACAAAAATTATGCAAACTCGCGATCATAATAAAAACTCTATTGGCGTGACTATATTGGGGTCAACCGGTTCTATCGGGGTTAATACATTGGATGTGCTGGCTCGCCATGCTGACCGGTTTCATGTATTTGCGCTAACGGCAAACAATCAGGTTGATCGCTTGTTTGAACAGTGCAAAAAGTTTAAACCCGCATTTGCAGTGATGGTGTCACCCGATGCCGCGCAACAACTGGAATATAAAATTAAACAGGCCGGGATTGTTACCAACGTTCTGGCAGGTATTAAAGGCCTCGAGCAAGTAGCATCAGATGCCGCGACGGATTACGTTATGGCGGCGATTGTTGGGGCTGCGGGTTTGCGCCCCACGTTATCTGCGGCACGTGCTGGAAAACGCATTCTGTTGGCGAATAAAGAAGCCCTGGTAATGTCCGGGCAGATTTTTATTGATGAAGTAAAAAATAACGGTGCCCAGCTTTTACCGATCGATAGTGAACATAATGCGATATTCCAATGCATGCCCACAGACTTCGAAGATGGTTTATCGGAAGTTGGTGTCAGGCGTATCCTGCTTACTGCATCAGGCGGTCCATTTCGGGATATTCCACTGGAAAAATTGCATGATGTAACACCAGAACAGGCATGCGCTCATCCAAACTGGGTCATGGGCAAGAAAATTTCCGTCGATTCAGCCACTATGATGAACAAAGGACTGGAAGTCATTGAAGCCTGCTGGTTATTCGGGACAACGCCCGATTTTATTCAGGTGGTATTGCATCCGCAAAGCGTTATACATTCAATGGTAGAATACACCGATGGTTCGGTGTTGGCGCAACTGGGCAATCCTGATATGCGCACGCCCATTGCCCATGCGTTAGCCTGGCCGGAGCGACTGGAGTCAGGGGTAGAGAGTCTTAATTTGTTCGATGTGGCAAGACTGGACTTCGCAACACCCGATTTACAACGCTTTCCCTGTTTGCGATTGGCTATTGATGCCATGCGCGCGGGTGGCACCAGTTCCACGATTCTTAACGCAGCTAACGAAGTCGCGGTACAGGCATTTCTTGATGGGAATATCGCGTTTTCCGATATCGCGAACATAATTGAATATGCATTGTCACATGTTACGGCAAAGGCCGTCGATAATCTTGATGCCGTGATAGCGGCAGATGCCATGACACGGCAAGTCAGTAGCGACTATATAAGTCAACAGTCATTCTCCGCAAGGAAATTGAATCCATGAGCAGTTTTCTCACATCACTTTCTGCGTTTATTGTTGCCATTGGCGTGCTTATCGCGTTCCATGAGTTTGGACATTACTGGGTAGCGCGCCGTTGTGGAGTGAAAGTGCTGCGTTATTCCATTGGTTTTGGTAAACCGCTCTGGATGCGTCGTCACGGCGATGATCAAACCGAATACGTTATCGCCGCGATCCCGCTGGGTGGCTACGTGAAAATGCTGGATGAGCGGGAAGCCGAAGTACCTGAACAGGAGGTGCACCGCGCTTTCAATCGTCAGCCCGTAAGCAAGCGCATCGCAATCGTTGCTGCAGGTCCCATATTCAACTTTATATTTGCAATCGCCGCCTATGCCTTGATGTATGTTGTCGGTGTGCCTGGTATTAAACCGGTTATCGGTGAAGTGCCGGAACAATCCATTGCCTATAATGCTAACATTCGCACGGGCGATGAAATTATTTCGGTTGATGGAGAAACTACACCCACATGGGGTAGTGCGCGCATGGCAATGCTGCAATCAGCACTGCAAAGCAATCGTATCAATCTTGAATTACAGGACTCTGCGCAGAATCGTTATCGTGCGTCTCTTCCAGTCGACGCGATCAGTACTGAAAACAAGCAGGGCCAGCTAATGGAAGAGCTGGGTCTGGCACCCTTTCGGCCACCTATTCCAGCGGTGATGGGGAAGTTAAGTTCGGGAGGGGCGGCGGAACGGGACGGCCTGCAGACAGGCGATAAAATTCTGGCAGTGACTGACCAGCAGATCAATGATTGGGAAGACTGGGTAAACATCGTTCGTGATAGTCCGGAAAAAACCCTGCAGGTGAACATTGAGCGGCAGGGTGAAATTCTACAAATTGATTTGACGCCTGAGGCCATTGAAACAGAAACCGGTGTCATCGGTCGTATTGGTGCGCTTCCCGAGCCGGTCGAATATCCAAAGGAATTGCAGACCATACTCAGCCACTCACCGGGTACGGCGTTATATACGGCTGTCGTTAAAACCTGGCAAATGTCTGTGCTGACCTTGCGTATGATTGGTAATATGCTGATTGGTGAGGTCTCGGTGAAAAATTTGAGTGGACCCATTACAATCGCAACCTACGCAGGCTATACCGCGTCCGAAGGTCTGCCGACGTTTTTATCTTTTCTGGCGATTGTGAGCATCAGTCTTGGGGTGCTTAATCTGCTGCCCATTCCCTTGCTAGATGGTGGGCATTTGCTGTTTTATTTTATTGAGATCGTCAAAGGTAGCGCGCTTTCTGAAGAAGCCCAGTTAAAAATGCAGCACGTTGGTATCGTATTGCTGGGTATGTTGATGATGCTGGCATTTTACAACGATATACAACGATTGTTTTGGGGATAACATACAGCCCCCTGTCCCGGGTTTATAATTGTTTTAATCTGGAATCTGTAACTAATGCAAAACAACAATAACAATAACAATAATATTGGGGTTGGCCAATGAGGTTGCGGATTTTACTGTGCGTTGTTTTATTGTTGTTTAGCCAGGCGGTTCTTGCCGCAGAACCGTTCGTTATCCAGGATATCCGCATTGAAGGCTTGCAGCGCATTTCCCTGGGAACTGCCTTTACTTACCTGCCACTCAAAGTTGGTGAAACGCTTGATGACAAACGATCCACTGAAGCCATACGCGCGTTATTCAAGACGGGATTTTTTGAAGACGTATGGTTGTCCCGCGACGGTGACGTACTGGTCATTCATGTTGTCGAGCGGCCCTCCATTTCCAGTATAAAAATTTATGGAAACAAGGAAATCAAAACCGAAGATCTGACCAAGGCCTTGAAAGAAATTGGCCTGGCGGAAGGGCGAGTTTTCAATCGCTCGCTGCTGGATATGATCGAACAGGAACTGAATCGCCAGTACTTCGCTTTGGGTAATTACGGAGTGAAAATAAAATCCACCATTACGGAGCTGGAACGTAACCGGGTCGACGTACAACTGGACATTGAAGAAGGTGATCCTGCCAAAATTCGTCAAATCAAGATAGTCGGGGCTAAAGCGTTTTCAGAACAGGAATTGCTCGATCAGTTGCAGCTCAGTATGCCTACTACATTTTCTTTTCTCAGTGGTAGTGACAAGTATTCCAAGCAGGTGCTGGTAGGCGACCTGGAAAAAGTACGGTCCTATTATCTTGATCGCGGTTATATTAATTTTAATATCGACTCAACCCAGGTTTCCATCAGTCCAGACAAAAAGGATGTCTATATCACGATTAACATCACCGAGGGTGATCAGTTTTTCGTGAAGGATATTTCACTGGCGGGAGATTTGATTATTCCACGCGAGGATATTGAAAAACTCATCACCATGCAGTCGGGTGATATTTTTTCCCGCCAGAAAGTAATCGATATGACCAACCAAATTACAGATCGCCTCGGCGTGGATGGTTATGCTTTTGCAAATGTCAATCCGATACCGAAAATTGACAGTGATAACAAACAGGTTTCCCTGGCACTGTTCATCGATCCCGGCAGCCGCGTTTATGTGCGCAGAATTAACGTGTTTGGGAACACTAAAACCAAGGATGAGGTGATTCGCCGGGAACTGCGGCAAATGGAAGGCGGCTGGATTTCCACGCCACTGGTTAATCGCTCAAAAATACGTTTACAGCGTCTGGGATTTTTTGACGAAGTTAAACTGAATACGCCGGCAGTACCCGGCACTACGGATCAGGTCGATATTGATATCGAAGTCACAGAGGGTTCCACCGGCTCTTTTACTGCAGGTGTGGGTTACGGCAGTGAAGGGGGCATACTGTTTAATGCCAGCGTTTCTCTCAACAACTATCTTGGTACTGGTAAGCAGGTAAAAATAGAAGGTAGTAAAAACGATATTACAGAATTTTATAATTTTTCCTGGAACAATCCCTATTACACACTGGATGGCATCAGTCGCGGATTCAGCCTGTTTTCCAGAACAACCGATGCGTCGCAGGCCAACCTGGCGGATTTTCTTACCGACCGGATTGGTGCAAACATAAATTTCGGTATCCCGTTGACCGAATATACCAGGGCACGTTTTGGGCTCGGTGTTGAAGATACCAAGATCATCGTAAATGACGCCGAAGCACCGCTGTATTACAGTTTCTGGGTCAGGGAGTACGGTGAACAATTTCTGACTTATGTATCCACCATTGATCACACTTATGATTCGAGAAACAAGATACTGTTTCCGGACAGTGGAGTTTTGTCACGTACGTCCGCAGAAATCGCCTTTCCGGGAGGCGACCTCGAGTATTATAAAGCCAGTTATGATTTACGCTGGTATGTGCCTCTGGGTAGAAAATTCACTTTCCTGATGGGCGGCGAATTCGCCTACGGCGATGGCTATGGTGATACAACGGTGCTACCGTTCTTTGAGAACTATTTTGCCGGCGGTATACGTTCCGTACGCGGTTTTCGCCAGAATACTATCGGTCCGAAAGGTATAGATTGCCGGCAGGTAGAGCAGGATGACGGATTTGGAGGTACTACGACAACACAGATTTGTACCGCGGATTATTCCATCGGTGGCAACGCAAAGTTCGAAGGTCGTACAGAGCTGATATTTTCCAATCCGTTCGAGGATGAACCCAGTAGAAACTTTCGCCTTAGCGCGTTTTTAGACTTTGCGCGGGTGTATACCAATATCGACAGCGAAGCGATCGTAGCGGATGACCGGTTACGGGCATCTTATGGTATCGGTGCAGTGTGGATTACACCAGTAGGTGCGCTGAATTTCAGTCTGGCCTGGCCGTTGATTTCCTATGAGGGGGATCGTACTGAGATATTTGGATTCAATATTGGCTCGCCATTTTAGCTTTGCGGTCTGAGCTAATATAGCCGCAGAACTATTCTGGTCAATAGTTACGCAATAGATTGGTTCTGGTGATGGCGTTCCCGAAAATCAGGATGCGCAGTGACCTGGTCTGGAGGCCACATTTAGTCGATTCTGATAAAGCCTGATTTCGTGTAAATTGGTGCTTCTCAGCTGGAAAGTACAGAATCCGCGAAGGTTTTGAGTTATTATGCGCATTCATGGCACTATTGCTGTATCTTAACAACCAGTTATATTCAATCTTTTTTCCCTGAGTGGATAATAATTAATCACTAGGAGTCGCTATTTAACCATGAAGACAACTGTCTGCAAATTGCGCCATGGCGCATGTCTCGTTGGGTTATTGTTACTATGCCTGCCTGTTATGGCAGTGGCAGAGACAAAAATCGGGTTTGTTAATGCTGCACGTGTGCTGGAAGAGGCGCCGCAAGCCGATGCGGCGAGAAAACAGTTGGAAAAGGAATTTGCACCGCGCGACAAAGAAATCGTCAGTATGCAGGATGATTTGAAAAAGCTCGAAGAAAAACTGGCCCGCGATGGCGCCGTTATGAGCGAGAAAGAACAACGTAAACTGGAGCGGGACGTACTGTCGTTTCAACGGGATATCAAACGCAAAAAAGAGGAATTTCGTGAAGACCTTAACATTCGGCGTAACGAGGCGTTCGAACGGTTAAGAAAGCGGGTGTTTGAAGTAATCGTAAAAATTGCGGAAGACAAAAAATTTGATCTTATTGTTAGTGACGGCGTGGTGTTTGCCAGTAAACGAATTGATATTACCAATGAAGTTATCGAAAAACTGAAATCTGAAATGTCTTCATCGAAGAAATAACATCATCACACTGAAATAACCTGAAAATAAGCAAGACTCACCGCGTGTATAAACTAGGGGATTTGGCTCAACGTATTGGTGCGGAGCTCATCGGTGATGCTAACTGCACGATAGAACGGGTTGCTACCCTTGGCAACGCCCAATCCGGCGACATTACTTTTATAACCAACGCCCGTTATAAAAGCCTGTTGTCGACTACCAAAGCTTCGGCAGTCATTATCTCGGATCAGTATCGTTCGTCATTAAAAACCAATGGGATCGTGACGAAAGATCCTTACGTTGCCTACGCAAAAATAGCAACGCTCCTTTATGACACAGTTATACACAGGCAAGGCGTTCATTCCTCCAGCAGCGTAGGAGATGATTGCAGAATTGCGGCAACCGCATGGATTGGACCTAATTGTGTTATTGATAATGATGTAACCATTGGAGAGCATACTTATATTGGTCCCGGTACCGTCATCGAAAAGGATGCCGTGATTGGCAATAGTTGTTATATCGTAGCCAATGTCACTGTTTGCCATGGCGTGATCATGGGGAATCGTGTCATTTTGCATCCGGGCGTAGTAGTTGGAAGTGATGGCTTTGGGCTGGCGAATGATAATGATACGTGGGTGAAAATACCCCAGGTTGGAACCGTGCGTATCGGTGACGATGTTGAAATTGGTTCTAACTCAACGATAGACCGGGGTACCATCGAAGACACGGTAATTGAAAGCGGCACCAAAATTGATAATCTGGTTCAGGTTGCACACAATGTGCAGATCGGTGCGCACACGGCCATAGCTGGTTGTACCGGAATCGCCGGCAGTGCAAAAATTGGTGCGCATTGCCAGCTGGGCGGTGGAGTTGGTGTTGTTGGTCATCTAGAAATTGCAGATTATGTGCAGGTGACCGGTATGTCTAAAGTCAGTAGTTCGATAACGGAATCCGGTGTGTATTCATCCGGTACTCCGATACAACCGTTTCAGAAGTGGCAGCGAAATACGGTGCGCGTCAAGCAACTGGATGATATGGCACGAAGGCTGAAAGCACTGGAACAAAAAATCAATCAACTCAAGAAATAATACGCATGGAAAACTCAGAAGAAACGTTGGATATTTGTCAGGTTCTGGAACATCTGCCTCATCGTTATCCTTTTTTGCTTATCGACAGAGTGCTTGAATGCAAGCTTGGAGAGTCTTTAACAGGGATCAAGAATGTAACCTATAATGAACCTTATTTTATGGGGCATTTTCCCAACAAACCAGTCATGCCCGGTGTTTTGATTCTCGAGGCTCTGGCTCAGGCGACCGGTATTCTGGCATTCAGAACCAGCAATGCGCGGCCTACAGACGGTTCCCTTTATTATCTTGTTGGCATTGACGAAGCGCGCTTCAAACAGGTTGTCATGCCTGGCGATCAATTAAAGTTGAAAGTAGACGTTATCAAAGCAAAAAGGGGTGTATGGAAATTTAACGGCGAGGCAAGCGTTGACGACAACGTGGTGGCCACAGCTCTCTTAATGTGCGCCGAACGGCCAGCTTAGCTGGCTGAGCATTGTTTGCCGGATTCGATTTTTCTGACAATCTTGATCGATGTTGTATTAAAGCGATTGTTGTTGTATTTCTATCGGCAATCGATGGTTTTTACTATGCGGTAAATTGAGAAAGTTTTGTAATCGCACCCGGGAACAGATACAAGAGGTTTTGCCAAGTTGATTCATCCAACTGCCATCATTGATAAATCTGCCAGTATAGAAGACGGCGTAAGTATCGGGCCTTACTCTATCATTGGTGCTGATGTGAAAATTGCTGCTGGCACTAACATTGGCCCTCACGTTGTTATAAATGGTCCCACTACTGTTGGTAAGAACAATCGTATATTCCAGTTTGCTTCTATCGGTGAGGTGCCACAGGATAAAAAATACGCCGGCGAATCCACACGCCTGGAGATAGGCGATAACAATGTGATTCGCGAGTATTGCACAATTAGCCGCGGTACCATTCAGGATCAGGGTGTTACCCGTATCGGCGATCATAACTGGATCATGGCTTACGTGCATATCGCACACGATTGTCAAATTGGCAACCATACAATATTCGCTAATGCAGCAACGCTGGCAGGCCATGTCACCATTGAGGATTATGTCATTCTGGGCGGATTCACCCTGGTGCATCAGTTTTGTAAAGTGGGCTTGCATTGTTTTACCGGCATGAACAGTGTGATTTCCCAGGATGTGCCGCCTTATTTAATGATTGCCGGCCACATGGCGAAGCCTTACGGTATTAATGTGGAAGGGCTAAAGCGTCGCGGATTTACTGGCGAGACACTGAGCGGCCTGAAGAAAGCCTATAAAATTATTTATCGGTCGGGCAATTCCCTGGAACGGGCAATCGCGGAACTGACAGAGCTGGGCAAGCAACATCAGGATGTCAACTATCTGGTGGATTTTATAAAAAATTCAACGCGCGGTATTTTACGCTAATTAACAAAAAATTATTGAACTTGTATATCGTGACAGTCTTGCACCGGACGACCACCAAAATGCTATGCACGTTCATCAACATCCTTCGCTGTAAATATAAAATCGCTTCCGTTTTCCAGCGCAACTCTTTAGTCGATCTCTTACAGAGCAGGTTTTAGATGCGTATTGGTATCATTGCGGGTGAAGCGTCTGGTGACTTATTGGGTTCCGGTTTAATTACTGAACTTAAAAAACTACGCCCCGATTTGACATTCGAAGGTATCGCAGGCCCGCGTATGATTGAGGCGGGTGCGCATTCGCTATATCCCATGGATCGCCTATCTGTAATGGGATTCGCAGAAGTGCTGGGGCGCTATGCAGAGCTACGTAAAATACGCAGTAATCTGATAACCCATTTCCGCCAAAGCAAGATTGACGTATTTATTGGAGTGGATGCGCCGGATTTTAATCTCGGAGTAGAAGTAAAGCTGCATCAGGCGGGCATTAAAACCGTCCAGTATGTCAGTCCCCAGGTGTGGGCGTGGCGTCAATACCGGGTGAAGAAAATCGTGCGCTCGACAGATTTGATGCTAACGCTGCTGCCCTTTGAAGCCCGTTTCTACAAAGAACATCAGGTGCCGGTGAAATTCGTCGGTCACCCGCTTGCTGACCTGATTCCCATGATCAATGACAAAGCGGCGGCGCGTCATTTACTCAATCTGCCGCAAGATAAAAAGTATATTGCTATATTGCCGGGTAGTCGCAGCAATGAAATCCAATATCTAGGCAGCCGTTTTCTGGACATTGCTTCCTGGTGTTATCGGCAAATGAGCGATTTGCATTTTATTACTCCGTTACCGAACCTGGAACGACGTAAACAGTTTGAGGAGTGTATTGCGCAACATCCCGATGAATTGCCTATCACGCTTGTAGATGGCATGTCCCGCGAAGCGGTCAGCGCAGCGGACGCGGTTTTGCTGGCGTCAGGGACTGCGGCACTGGAAACCATGTTGTTGAAAAGGCCGATGGTGGTTGCTTATCGCATGGCGCCGCTTACATACTGGATTAGCAGGAAGCTGGTTAAGCTAAAGCATTTTTCTTTACCCAATCTGTTGTTACCTGAACCTCTGGTTCCGGAGTTTTTACAGGAAAACGTGCAGCCGGAACAGGTGGGTCAGGCGTTGCTCCAATACCTCAGTGACGAAAGCAAGGTACAGGAACTGACGCGAAGTTTTGATGAGGTTCACGCGCAATTACGGCGTAACGCCAGTGCAACCGCAGCCGCTGCGGTGCTGGAGTTGCTGGATCGCAAGGGGTAATCTTGGAACCACAATTACCCAACTATTATCGTAAGGCGAAGTTTGTTGCCGGTGTTGATGAAGTGGGGCGAGGTCCTTTGGCGGGGCCCGTCGTAACGGCGGCGGTAATACTGGATGAGCATAATCCTATTGCCGGATTGACGGATTCGAAAAAGCTCTCCGAACAGCAACGGGAAGCATTAGCAGTAGAAATAAAGCAAAAAGCGGTGGCATGGTCTTTGGGGCGTGCCGAAGTTCATGAGATTGATAAACTCAATATCCTGCAAGCAACATTGTTAGCGATGCAACGCGCCATTGCTGCATTGTCGCCTCAGCCAGAATATGTGCTGGTGGATGGTAATCGGTGTCCCAGATTTCATTGCCCTGCTGAAGCCATAATAAAAGGTGATTTGTACGTCCCGATGATCAGTGCCGCATCCATCATTGCAAAGGTGGCGCGTGACCAGGAAATGCAGGAACTGGACAAACAGTTTCCCGGCTATGGGCTATTGCGACATAAGGGTTATCCTACCAAGGCGCACATTGCTGCATTGGAAAAATTAGGTGTATCGTCTATCCATCGGCGCTCATACGGGCCAGTGAAGAGATTGTTGTGAAAGTTGATAGTTCGAATCTTTTCGAAATATAGTCAGGATCAAATTTTAACTTTGTAAAATCATTTCTACTCGCCGTTACTCCTGCGTAGCTCCAATAAACGAATATTGGTACCTTTAATTCTTTCTCTCTGTCCTGCCCGCAGGGTGGATCATAGCTCACTAACTGGCTTAACTCGAAAGTGTAAGTAATAGAAAAATATAAAAAACTTTATATTTTTACCATCATTGTTTGATCTGGAAATTTTTCGACTATTTCGGTTTTATCGAAGCTCCAGGGATTTACCAGCCCGAAATGGAAAAAACACCCTTAGCAGAGTAAAAACTAACCGTGTTTTGCACCATGAAGATTGGGGGTTAGATGGTGTAGAATGCTAATCACTTTTCTTCTTCGCGGTGAGACAGCAACCAGGACATGGAGCCACAATTCGTTCATTTACACGTACATAGCGAGTACTCGTTGGTGAACGGTATTGTGCGAGTTAAAGAACTGGTCAAAGCCACGAAAAAGGCGGGTATGCCTGCCGTAGCAGTCACTGACCAGTGCAACCTGTTTGCTATGGTGAAGTTCTATCGAGCTGCGATCAATGCCGGTGTGAAACCCATTATTGGTGTCGATGTCTGGATTGCCAATGACAAGCAGCCTAATCAGCCTTACCCGCTGCTATTGCTTTGCCAAAATAACGAGGGATATCAAAATCTTACGCGCCTGGTGTCGAGGAGTTATACTGAAGGCCAACATCAGGGAATTCCCATTCTGGATAAGGACTGGCTAACAGGCAGTACTGACGGCTTGATTGCGTTATCGGGTGGCGCGCAGGGTGACATAGGGCAAGCGTTGTTGAACAACGATTTAGAAGCGGCCAGCCAGCTTCTTCAGCAGTGGACCGTGTTGTTTCCCGAGCGGTTTTATCTTCAGCTGCAGCGGGTAGGCAAACCTCAGGAAGAAGATTATATACACGCCAGTGTTGAACTGGCGCAGGCCAGCGGGGTTCCCGTGGTGGCAAGCAACGCTGTGCATTTTTTAAGTCCCGATGATTTTGAAGCGCATGAAGTGCGGGTATGCATACACGAAGGACGCACCCTCGCAGATTCCCGGCGTCCCCGTAATTTCACGGCACAACAGTATCTGCGTTCCCCGGAAGAAATGCTGGAGTTGTTCCTGGATATCCCCGAAGCATTGCAAAACAGTGTCGAAATTGCGCGCCGTTGCAATGTGGAGCTGTCGCTTGGTAAAAATTATTTACCCGATTTCCCAATTCCGGAAGGAATGACCGAAGAAAGTTATTTTCGGCAACTGGCCCAGGACGGGTTGGAGCAACGACTGGCGACATTATTTGATGCCAGTGATCCCAATTTCCCTGCCATACGCAAACCTTATGACGAGCGTCTGCAAACCGAGCTCAATGTCATTATCAATATGGGATTTCCCGGTTACTTTCTCATCGTTGCCGACTTTATCAAGTGGGCAAAACAGAATGGTGTGCCTGTCGGACCGGGTCGTGGTTCTGGCGCGGGTTCGCTGGTCGCTTATGCGCTGACTATCACCGACCTTGATCCATTGAAATATGAATTGCTGTTTGAACGCTTCCTCAATCCGGAACGGGTATCGATGCCGGATTTTGATGTGGACTTTTGCATGGAGGGCCGTGACCGGGTCATTGATTATGTGGCGGATCATTACGGTCGCGATAAAGTGTCGCAAATTATTACTTACGGTTCTATGGCGGCGAAAGCGGTGGTGCGCGACGTAGGTCGTGTGTTAGGACACCCCTATGGGTTCGTGGATCAGATAGCCAAGTTAATCCCTTTTGAAATCGGTATTACCCTGGACAAAGCGCTGGAGCAGGAAGACGCTCTGAAAGAACGCTATGAACAGGAAGAGGACGTGCAGGCGCTGATTGACATGGCGCGTTCACTGGAAGGTATGGCGCGCAACGCAGGTAAGCATGCCGGCGGCGTGGTAATAGCTCCCTCCAGGCTTACCGACTTCACGCCTCTGTATTGTGAACAGGGTGGTGGCAGCCTCGTTACCCAGTTTGACAAGGATGACGTTGAAGCTGTGGGTCTGGTGAAGTTTGACTTTCTGGGTTTACGCACCCTGACGATTATTAACTGGGCCGTGCAAACTATCAACCAGCGTAAAAAGGCTAACCAGGATGCGCCCATCGATATCGAACGTATCCCCATTGATGATGAAGCGACCTTTGCATTATTGAAGGACTGCGCAACCACCGCAATATTCCAGCTGGAATCGCGTGGTATGAAAGACCTTATCAAGCGCCTGCAGCCGGATAACTTTGAAGATATCGTGGCTTTGGTGGCATTGTTTCGTCCGGGCCCATTGCAGTCAGGCATGGTGGACGACTTTATCAATCGTAAGCATGGGCGTGCCAAAGTGGAGTACCCGCATCCTGATCTCACGCCAATCCTGAAACCCACCTACGGTGTCATTCTCTATCAGGAGCAGGTCATGCAAATCGCCCAGGTCCTGGCGGGGTATACTCTGGGTGGCGCAGATCTATTACGACGCGCTATGGGTAAGAAAAAACCCGAAGAAATGGCCAAGCAACGCGAAATATTTACCGAGGGTGCGGTGGCCCGCGGTGTCGATCATAAAACAGCAACATACATTTTCGATTTAATGGAGAAGTTTGCCGGTTACGGCTTTAACAAGTCACACTCGGCAGCCTACGCGCTGGTCTCCTACCAGACGGCATGGTTGAAGCGTCATTATCCTGCAGCGTTCATGGCTGCGGTGCTGTCCGCGGATATGGATAACACGGATAAAGTGGTATCGCTGATTGAGGAATGCCGGGCGATGGGATTAAAAGTCGTGTCTCCCAATGTGAATGTCTGCGAATATCGTTTTACCATTACCGATGACCACACAGTTTTGTACGGACTGGGTGCGATCAAGGGTGTGGGTGAAGGCGCTATTGAAAGCATCCGTAACAGCTTCCACGAACACGGTAAATTTGCCAACCTGTTTGAGTTCTGTCAGCGCATCGATTTAAAGAAATCCAATCGGCGCACCCTGGAGGCGTTGATTCGTGCGGGCGCGCTGGATGAACTGGGGCCCAATCGTGCCACCTTGATGGCATCGTTGACCACGGCTTTACAACTCGCCGATCAGCAATCGCGGGACTCGGCCAGTGGGCAGGAAGATTTGTTTGGCGCTGCAACGCCCAGTGCGACGCAGCCGGAACAGGCGACCTGTGAATTTGTCGAAGCCCAGGACTGGGATGATGAAACCCGCCTCAATGGTGAGAAGGAAACTTTGGGTCTGTATTTGACCGGCCATCCCATCGCGCGTTACGAAGCGGAATTAAAAGATATCATTACCTCCAGTATCGCCAATCTCAATCCCACCAGTAATCAAACCATGACCGTTGCTGGTCTTATAGTTGCAATGCGGACCATGAATACCAGGCGCGGCGATAAAATGGCGTTTATCACCCTGGATGATCGCAGTGGCAGAGTGGAATTAGCGGTATTTTCTGAACCGTTTCAGCAATACCGTGATCTGCTGGCCAAAGACCGCCTGGTGGTGGTGGAAGGTGATGTCAGCATCGATGACTATACCGGCGGCGTGAAAATGAGCGCGCAAAAGATCTACGATATCAGTCGGGCCCGCGAGACATTCGCATCACGCTTGCTGGTCACGGTTGACCATGAAAAAGCGGGCAATGGATTCGTGAGTTCACTGGCGAAGGTTTTAACGCCGTTTAAAGAGGGGCATTGTCCGGTGTATCTAAGCTACCTTGGCTCTACGGCCAGAGCCAATATTCGCCTGGGAGATCAGTGGTCCGTGCACCCTACTGACGAGTTGATCCACCGTTTAAATGAACTCGCCGGAGAAAGCAATGTTAAGGTAGAATATAGGCCGCAAAAAACCCTTGCCCCAAAGCCTTTGGAAAGCGCAATATTTTAACGAGCATTTAAACTACACTATAAAAATATGGCTACTAGAAACGAATTTATCTTATGAACTTAAACTTTTTGGAATTTGAGCAGCCCATCGCCGAACTGGAAGCCAAGATTGAAGAATTGCGCTATGTAGGAAGTGATGCGGAAATCAACATTTCGGACGAAATCAGCAAGCTGCAGGAAAAAAGTAAAGCACTGACAGAGTCCATATTTGCCAATTTAACGCCCTGGCAAATTTCCCAACTTGCGCGGCATCCGCAACGACCCTATACCCTGGATTATGTGCAACGTATCTTTACGGATTTTGAAGAACTGCACGGTGATCGCGTGTTCGCCGATGATCCCGCTATCGTAGGCGGCGTGGCGAGGCTGGATGGAAAGCCAGTTATGATCATTGGTCAACAGAAAGGCCGCGACACCAACGAAAAGGTTCGGCGAAATTTTGGTATGCCGCGACCGGAAGGTTACCGAAAAGCCATGCGTTTGATGCAAATGGCGGAACGCTTCAAAATGCCAATACTGACATTTATCGATACGCCAGGCGCCTATCCTGGTATTGACGCGGAAGAACGCGGGCAAAGTGAGGCGATCGCACGTAACCTGTATGTGATGGCGCAGTTGAAAACGCCGATTATCTGCACCGTGATCGGTGAAGGTGGATCAGGGGGTGCACTGGCCATTGGTGTAGGTGATCGCATTGCCATGTTGCAATACAGTACCTATTCCGTTATTTCACCTGAAGGTTGTTCATCGATACTCTGGAAAAGCGCGCAGAATGCGGCGGATGCGGCAGAAGCTATGGGTATTACCTCGAAGCGGCTGAAGGAACTGGACCTGATTGACAAGATTATCAAGGAACCTTTGGGCGGCGCGCATCGTGATATTGATGCCATGGCGAAGAATGTCAAAAGCTTTCTGGTGGAAAGTCTCGATATTTTTGAGCGTACAGCTCTGGATAAATTGCTTGAACAACGTTATGAGAGAATCATGCACTACGGTAATTTTGCCGGCGAATAGCACGTAGTGGTGCAATGATTCTGTTTTCATTTTCATCAATCGCTGTATAACCGATGTTCCATGCAGTATCACAACGATGGCCATCACCACGCCACACACTAAAGTCATTCAATCTGTCTTATTATGCTTGAGCGCAGCGCCGGGGATTAAGCGCTATTGGCTGGCCTATAGCGGGGGAATTGATTCTCACGTCTTATTGCATGTGCTGGCGAATCATCAACATATTTTTGGCGATGCGAAATTTCAGGCAGTACATATCAACCACGCATTAAGTCCCCAGGCGGATCAGTGGGCAGAACATTGCCGTTTGACCTGTGAACGACTACAAATTCCGTTTATTGATATTGATGTCGATGCGACGCCCCGGCCTGGTGAAAGCCCGGAAGCCCGGGCGCGTGAAGTGCGTTACCAGGCTATTGAGCGTCTCATCAAACCCGATGATTGTTTGTTAACAGCACATCATCAGGATGACCAGGTGGAAACCCTGTTGCTGCAATTGGTAAGGGGGAGTGGTCCCAAAGGCTTGGCAGCGATGCCGGAATGGGCTTCCTTTCATAATGGCCATCTCGCCAGACCGCTGATTCATGTGCGTCGTGAAGATATCCATGTTTACGCAGCGGCTAACCAGCTGAAATGGATTACCGACGAATCCAACCTCGATCTTAAATTTGATCGTAACTTTATTCGCCACGAAATCGTACCCAGGCTTACCCAACGCTGGCCATCATTGGCGCAAACTATCAGCCGATCAGCGCGTTATTGTGCAGAAGCGGTTGAGATTCTCGATCACGATGCGCGACAGGTCTTAGAAAGCATTAATCCTAATGCCCAGCCTTACTTGCCGGTAAGCCGGTTATTGCAGCTATCTAAAGCACAGCAACGTAATACCCTGCGTTACTGGATTCATCAGCACGGCAAGAACACACCCAGCAGTACGCGTCTGGAACAGGTAACCGAGCAGCTATTGCATGCCGCTCCGGACGCATCGCCAAAGGTCGGTTGGCAAGGCTGTGAGCTGCGACGCTATCGAGATCAGTTGCATATCATGTCACCATTACCTTCTGTCAATGCGGATGAAGCGCTGGAATGGAATATCGCGCATCCTGTTGTAATCAATGCAATCGGTGAATTGAGTGCCAGACCAGCTGTAGGTGCTGGTGTTGCCAAGCGATATGTTTCCGACTCGAATCTCAGTGTTCGTTTTCGTAAAGGTGGGGAATCCATTCAACCCGCTGGAAGGCCTCAGCACCACACGCTGAAAAAACTGTTTCAGGAACGGGGTATTCCTCCCTGGATTCGCGACAGGATCCCGCTGATTTATATTGATGACCAGCTGGCCGCCGTGGGTAATCTATTCGTCGGTCAGCAGTTTAGCGCCGAAAACGGCGAAGATGGCTTTATATTTCAATGGGAAAGCAAAATCCTGCTCGAATCTGCGCAAGTTACTGATTTGTGGTAGAATCCCCATTCTTGCACAGTGCTGAAGATTTGCCGTACAAATCTGCTGCGCGAGATTGTTAATGTTCCAGTGGTTAAAATACAAATTTTATAATTAGAAGCTGATGGTGTTGGTTCGACTTTGGTTATTAATCTGTTGCGGGGTAATTCAAGGCGCATACGCGGCGGCGGATTCAACTGACAAGCATTCACATCCCATTAACCTGCCGGACAATTCCTGTGGTTCCTGTCATACACAAGATGGCAATTTTGTAAAAGCCATTGCCGCTGATCAATCGAAGTGTAAAACCTGCCACGCACTGAAAGAGGCAGCAAAAACTGAGCCGCTACAAACAGCACAAGCGCAACAGGAAATACTGAATTTAAAACGGCACCCCGTGGCGCCCAAAGAGAAATTACCCGCGAATGCCGGTATGCGTTTTCCCGTTTATTATAAAAGCAGTCGCCTCGGTGATGCGCCCCACAAAATGGTATTGATTCCTGCGGGTGAATTTATTATGGGCAGCGATAACCGCCTGCCTGATGAAGGCCCGGAACATAAGGTTATCCTGGATGCGTTTTATATCGATATCTATGAAGTGACAAATTTACAGTATAAAAAATTCAATGATGCAACCAGACGGCGCTCACCCACCCATTTTCGCAATCGTACCTTTCCAGATGGGAAGGCGGATCATCCGGTCACCTATGTTTCCTGGGAAGACGCAGATGCCTACTGTCAATGGGCGGGCAAACGTTTACCAACGGACCAGGAGTGGGAAAAAGCAGCGCGCGGCATCGATGGACGCATTTTTCCCTGGGGAAATGAGTTTGATGTTAGAAATGCCAACACGCCATTGCGTTGGCAGCAGATTGGTGCATTCGGCGATACAACCCCGGTGGGCGCGTTTGAAGGAGGTGTAAGCCCCTACGGTGTTTATGATATGAGTGGCAACGTATGGGAGTGGACCGCGTCGTGGTACAAGGCATATCCAAACAATAAAGTAGCATCGGAAAGTTATGGTGAGCGTTATAAAACGTTGAAGGGTGGTTCCTGGTTCGATTGTTCGTTTTATAACTGCGGTATATCGGCACCGGTATTTAACCGAGCATTTTTTTCGATCCGCACCAGGA
>Ga0209742_10000180_pt1 | contig 36560 bp, 40 predicted proteins | sample DeeMarSeWOR38_10_FD_187462 | JGI IMG/M metagenome (GOLD analysis project Ga0209742, IMG submission 187462) | Marine sediment microbial communities from White Oak River estuary, North Carolina - WOR-3-8_10 (SPAdes) (version 2) | ecosystem: Environmental > Aquatic > Marine > Intertidal zone >...
CTTTGCTCGTCTCATCCATGAGACTCGCCCCTCCGGGGCCAGCCTTCGGCTGTCCAATTCTGTTCCCTACAGAATTGTCGACCACTCAGCCACCTCTCCGAAAAACAGTTCTAATCTTACTACTTATATAGTTACATTCAATTTGACGTCCACTGATCGGGGATACACCAAATCAGGCAGACAAATTAATCCCTTATGAATCATAAGGTTTCATGACTTTGTCACAAAAGTTGAGTACACTTATGCGACTTTGGCACCAAAAAGTGAATATATTTTAGCCGATCTACTTGAATCGACTGTTTCGGACGCTATATATGCAATAAGGCGTGGAATAATACTCAAGTTCCACGATGAGTTCCAGCTTGATTCGAGCTTTTTATTCGGGATATGCTTGAACTTAGTAGTGATTCGGCGGTTCTAATCGCCTAAATGGAAAAAATAATCTGGAGGTTTTCATAAAATGAGTCAGCACAATCCGGCAGTAGTAGGTACACAGTCATCCGTTCTTGCTACTAACAAAATGATCCGCAACACCTATACGCTGTTGGCGATGACACTGATTTTTAGTGCCGTCACTGCAGGTGCGGCCATGGTTATGAATATGCCCCCCTTGAATCCTTTCATTACATTGGGCGGATATTTCTTGTTGCTGTTCCTGACGCACAAAACCGCCAATAGCGCCACGGGCCTGTTATTTGTCTTTGCCCTCACCGGTTTTATGGGTCTGACACTAGGCCCAATCCTCAGTATGTACCTGAGTTTGCCCAATGGTGACCAGCTGGTGATGACCGCGTTGGGTGGTACCGGCGCGATATTTCTGGGTCTATCCGGATACGCCTTAACAACTCGCAAGAACTTCAGCTTTATGGGCGGTTTCCTGATGGTCGGTATCCTGGTTGCTTTTCTGGCAGGCATTGGTGCCGCAATCTTCAGCATGCCTATGCTGTCATTGGCCGTATCCGCAATGTTTGTGCTGCTCATGTCCGGTTTGATTCTGTATGAAACCAGTCAAATCGTACATGGTGGGGAAACCAACTATATTCTGGCTACCATCACACTATACGTTAGTATTTATAACCTGTTCCTGAGCTTGTTGCATTTACTGACTGCTTTTAGCGGTGATGACTAAGATCGCAAAGTTTCATGAGAACCAAAAAAAGCCCCGGAAACGGGGCTTTTTTCGTATAACTGGAAATTATTGTCGCAAATCGCGATTCCGTACGCTTACTGCTGCTGTTGTTGCTGCCGTTGGCGCAAACCCAACACTTCTGTCACCACGCGAGAAATTTTTTCCACCACGTTGGGAGCTTCTACGTCCATCACCTGCTCCACTACCCATTTCTCGTCGGTAGCTTGCATGATGTCTGCAATATTACGAGCCAAATAACGTGTAAAGTCATAACCAGGCTCGCCGTCCTTGAAACTACACTCGGCATAATTGGACATGCGGTCATTCATTAATGCAACAAATTCATCACGATATTCCCCTGGGCCGAGCAAATCAGTCTGGTTATCGACTACCGATTCAGTCAGATAGTTCGCGGCGGCGTTCATGAAAGCCGTACGTTCATCTTCCGACACAATGCCGTACATTAAACGATCGGTAATATGCAACTGGTAGATAATGAATTCACTCAGGAAACCAATGGCTTGCTGGTCTTCGCGAAAGCGAAATCCCTCTTTTTCCATGTGCAAAAAGGCTTCTTTTGCCAGCTTCCAAATGTTGATTCCAATGACACTGGAGAGATCTTCCAGCTTTTTGGGCGCACTGGAGCCCCGCCGATTGCGTTCGGAGCGTTTGGATCGATGCCATTTAGTCTTCAAGCGTACGGCCATGAACTCGACTCCAGTTTGTGGTCAAAAACTAATACTTACATTGGATTAATGGATAAATTTTCAATACCCATAAAATATTTATGATTGAGATTACTTATATCAAGTATAAACTAACATGTGAGCTTCACACATATTCCTTAAGCTATGATTGATATCGAGGATCTGGCGAAAACCGTCCAGAAAAATTGCCACATTTCTGACGCGAAATACGCAGGGAATTACAGTTTATGCGTATTTCTGTTGAAGATGCGGGAATACTATCGCTGGGAAAAACAAATACCTCTGTCACAGGCACTGACAAAATCACACGTTGGCGAGTGGCTATCGCAACGTGAATGCGAATGGGCGGAATATGAAGATCAGAATTTACACGCGCTTCCAATACAAAATCAGACATTCGATCCTTTCGACTATTGCAATATTAACGAACTATTAAATCCCCTGGGTTATGTCTATAGCGGTGGGAATGGCGTTTTCGGCAAACCACATTTTTTCATTGCTGAGCTTGAGTCACAGCAGGATGTCGACGGATTGCAGGTATATATAGCCAATAAAGAGTTTGCCCGAGATCTTGTAGCGCCACCAGCCATGATTATCAATGAAGATATTTTTATTCGTAAGGAATCATTGCGGCGTTTTATTTGGGAAAAAATTGAAGAGTGGCGCTGGAAAAGCGACCCGGACACCGCGATGGCTAGGGCACTGGATTTCTACACGCATTCTAATGATGATATCGAACAAGTACTGGACGCCATGGTAGATAACGAATCGTTCAGCGCCATGCTGCACGAACTGGGGGAAGCCAAGGCCACGGAAATATTAGGCCCCGAATGGCGCGAAATTTTAACGCGGCTCCCCCATTCCGGGCTGGAATTAAAACTACGAGCCATCAAAGATCACCTGGCTGACACGATATCGACGTTACCTGGCTTGCTGGAATCTGAGAATTTGCCGGCGATCCACTTCTATTTCGCGAACTTCACCGGCATGCGCAAAGAAATTTTTCCTGAGGCCTTAAAGGCATACAATAAATGGCTTGATACCCGCAACCCGACGACTTTGGAAAAACTCTGTCAGTCGGGAAAAAACCGATGGCTGGAAATTGCCGAAAATATCAAGCAAACCTATCAACGAGACCAATCCGTCGTTGCTGAGCATCTCGAAGCCATTGTCAATTTTTAACAAACCAATTAAATAACTATCATCTAAAAAACGGAACTGGAGTAGAAAAGCATGAGCGATTCCGATTTTGATTTGAGCAGTGGTATTAGCGCCTTCGAAGCGAAAGATTTTACGCGCGCCATGCGCTTACTGTCACCGCTTGCGGATGAAGGCAATCCGGAAGCGCAATATCGTATGGGCATGATGTACCAGAATGGCCTTGGTCGCGTACAAAATGATGATTACGCGCTTAAATACATGCGTGACGCAGCTGAACAAGGGCATGCCTATGCACAACACGGCATGGGCATCATGTATTTGTACGGTGAATGTGTTGAGAAAGATGAAGCTACCGCGATTGAGTGGTTTAAGAAAGCCGCGGAACAGGGCTTAATAGGTTCCCAGATGACGCTCGGAATGATTTATGAAAACGGTCAGGGTGTGGAAAAAAACGAAGTAGAAGCCAGGCGTTGGTATAAGTTGGCAGAACAAAACAGCCAGTAAATTTTTTGATAGGATTAAGCAGGCAGGGAAGCTGCAATTGCTTCCCTGCAACTGAACTAGATTACTCGCTTGATGGCAAACAAGAATCGAAAGATTAATAACAAAAACCTAAACCGTTATTTTTCAATCCAGTTTTTATAGTTATCGGTCTTTTTCTCTGCGCCATCATTGTAACCGGCTTCGTAGGCTTCAGTTACACGCTGTTCTTCACGCATTGGATTTTGCAGGTAGCCACTGGCCCAGCCGACGATATATTCACGTGAAACTTTTGCTTTTTCCATTTTATCAATGGATTCGTAATACTCAGTATTCATGACCTATCAACTCCCATCGACCTGATTTTTGACGTTTTTAATTTTCGAAGTGAAACTACTATAATAATAGAAAATTAGCGTTTGCTTATATTACAGGATCGACATTATATTGCAACGTGCCAGGACATCCTGAAGCATAAAGCTTTTTGATTATATAACAGCATGTAATTATAGCCAGTTCAAATTATGGTAAATTAAACTGTTAAAACGACAAATAAAAATCAGAGACTTAGCTGACGCAGATGAACAAACCGATAAATACACAAGTGCCGCCTTACCAGCTCAAGGAAGTAAAGCCCGACAGCTTTATTTTTGAGATCGAAAATGCCCTCACTCCGGATATTTGCCAGGAAATAATTGATCGTTTTGAGTCCAATCCAGAACAGCAATACCTTGGCCGGGTCGGTCAGGGTGCGGAGCAGGAACGATCCATCAAGCAATCCACCGACCTGGTCGTTAGCGGCAAAGAAAACTGGCAAGACATTGACCAAATGTTTTTTCGTTCTACTGCTCTTGCGGTAAAAGTCATGCGCGAAAAATTTCCGTTTTTTAGCGGGCCATTTAAGGACGTGGGCTACAACATTCAGCGTACCGAACCAGGTCAATTTTACCACTGGCACATCGATGGTGGCAGTCATGATTTTGCCGACCGGCAATTGGTCGTGGTCTGGTATCTCAATGATGTTGAAGGACCTGGTGGAGAGACTGAATTCTCGTTTCAGAATGTAAAAGTTAAACCTAAACAAGGCAAGATGGTGCTGTTCCCGCCGTTCTGGACCCACGAACATCGGGGGGTCACGCTGGCAAAAGGGGTGAAGTACATTGCTACAACGTGGGTCGTCTTTGCTTAGCTGTCTTTGCTTAGCTGTCTTTGCTTAAGTACGGGCGCCTGATAACTGCCACTCACAGGATATAATATGCTGATTCAAATTCCTTCCGTTATTGATCAGGACAAGCTGCAAAACGTCCGCCAGTTGCTGTCGAAAACCGGTTTTGTCGACGGCAAAAAAACCGCCGGTATGATGGCGCAACGCGTCAAACACAATGAAGAAATGCATGCTAATCGGCAACAGACGGAATACCTCGACCATCTCATCATGAGCGCCCTCGCCAACAATATAACCTTCCGGGATGCAGTACTGCCACACCAGGTCGCACAACCGGTAATTGCGCGCTACACGCAGGGTATGTCCTACGGCGACCATATCGACGATCCTGTGATGGGTGGTGCCGGTGCACATTTTCGTACCGATGTGGCGGTCACCGTGTTTCTTAATGAGCCGGAGCAATATGATGGCGGTGAACTGGTTATCAATACCGCATTTGGTGAGCAAAAGGTGAAGCTAAACGCCGGTGATGCGGTTACCTACCCGGCTTCCAGTATTCATCGCGTCAACGAGGTTTCTAGAGGAGAAAGACTTGTTGCGGTGACCTGGATACAAAGCATGGTGCGTGATCCAAACAAAAGGGAATTGCTTTTTGAACTCGCACAGGCAAGAAATAGTTTAATGAAAGAAAATCCGGGATTACCAACCACCAAACAGATTGATCATGCTTACGTAAACCTTATACGCATGTGGAGTGATATATAGTTGCCAGAAAATAAAAAAAGCCTGGACCCTCGCATCGGGCCCAAGCTTTACTATTTAGCGTGGCTTAAAGAGGTTGACTATTAGTAGCCACCTTTTCGCCGCGATTCCGGTAATCCCGCAATTCGACCACCCTGTTTACTGGGATCTTTGGGGAACAGTTCATACACATCTTTCTGGCCAAGTTTGGCATTCCATTTTTCGGACATTGCTTTGACGATATTGCGTGTGTTGGGCTGATTACCACCATTGTTAATATATTCATCACGCAGATAATTAATCAAATCCCAGTGTTTTTCCGTTAGTGCAATACCTTCTTGCTCCGCTATCACTTTAGCAACATCTTCGCTCCAGTCTTCAGCGTTAGTTAAATAACCATTAGCATCTGTTTCAATGGTTTTGCCATTTACTTCAATTGCCATTGCCACTCTCCTTTTTTATAAGTTAAGTTGATATTTGAACCACAAAAAATAAAAACTTATCCCATGGTCTCGCCAATTTCGCTGACATCTTTATGCGGCAAAAATATTCCGCACCCCATCCAGCGATGGCTACCAAGACCTTTTTGTTGCAGTAAAATGGAATCTTTAAATGTTAAATCCGCAATCATCAAACTGCGGGTAGTTATTTGACCTTCCTCCAGCTTCAAACTTGCCTCCTTTCCACACAGCATCTTTTTGGGCCTGATACCCATATGCTGCAAGCTGGCCATAACCTCGTTAAGAAACTCCATTTCACTACGGGCATGTTCTACTACGATATAACGCGCAAAGATCGTAGTAATCTCACTCAACACCTTTTCACTCATATTATTAATCGTTAGCGGATTACCCGCAACATCAAGGGTTTTTCCAATAAGAGACCTGGCGTCTTCCACTCGTTGCCTTGGTATTCGCAAAGTTAACTTGGTTCGACGTGATGGGTGCAACAATTGTCCCGCGTTATCTGGCCTATACCACCCATTACCGGAGGCGGCAACGTGGATCGTGTGTACGGCGGCATCCGGTTCGTCTTCAAACCACTCCAGTTCACTGCAAATCGCGCTGGAAAGCGCATACGCATGATCAACCGGAAGTGCACGGCAGGAAATACCGAAGACAACGTCAACGATGTCATCGGGTACTGTATTGTTTTGTTCCGGTGTTGTTTCTTCCCAGTACATTCTTTAGATTAATTTCCTATATGGTAATTAAAAATTTCGGACCTATAAAATCTCAACGTATTAATCCTTCCCTTTCTTGAAGGCACGCCAGGCGGGATTTTAGTATCCGTTGCCTTTTACCCACCTCATTCCTCGTTTGATAAAGGGGGGATGTAATATTATTGATCCGGTAGCTTCGCCCAAATTGCGTCGCGGTCAAGCCACCAGTCTTCCTGAACCAGCACATCGACGACGTTACGCAAACGCGGCAAAAACTTGGCGGGATCATTTAATTCCAGTTTTTCTAACCAGTAGTCGAACTGTTCCTGCGATTCCACATCACTGTGACGTCTTGCAACTGCTGCAATCAGGTTATTCACATAAAAAGACAAGTCATCGTGCTGTTTGCCTTCGGTGCGCATATCCACCACGTATTTGGCCGTCACCGCAGCAACCGCAGCGCCATCAGAATCATCCGGGGTTTCATCCACAATATGATTTAACATCAGCACCGTTAGCTCGGGATCAATAGGAAACGTCACACTCAACCATACACCCTGCCCGAGAGCCGCAAGCGATTCCGGCTGGTCGGCTAAAAACATCGCATTGGAGGCTTTCACTGCATCTTCCCAGTATTCGTTGGCGATACAGGCATCAAAAGCTTCGCGTGCGATGGTAAATGCTTCCTCACCACGCTGCAGATCCACCAGGGTACCGGCGATTTTCGTCTGTAATTCGATTCGTTGCAGCGGGTGCGCACCTTCCGGTAGCGCTTTCAACTCTTCCAGCGCAGCGGACAATTGACCGCGGATTTTCTCCAGGGAAATTTCGGCATCATCCGCACTATCTGCGTCTATTATTCCTGCATTCAAATCAATATATTTCATAGAGTAGGGTTCACTTTTTATCTAGTCACTTTTTATTAGAAGTCATCTTCGGTTTTATATATCTTCGGTCCCATCACTGAATGCACGCCGGAAAACGCCCCTTCCACTTTGTCTTCCCAGTCTGCCGGCGTATCCGGATAGTTGGGCTTAATATCAATTTTTAGATGGATCGCTTCATGCTTGCGCTGTTTGATGACCTCCAGTAAATCATCAAACGATTCCAGTTGCGGATTTTGAATCATGAGTTCGCTTAAATGCAGCATGTTGTTGTCCTGTGTTTGTTACCCGTGGTCAATGTTCGCCGATACTCGTTCCAGCGATTCGGTCGTAATATCGCGCCCGATACATCAAGCGCTGCACGTCGGTTGACCCACCGTTAGCAAATTTTTCGCGCCCATGGAGCACATTGTTCGACAGTATGCCTTCATTGGCCTGAAGTCGATAATGGAAAATATAGGGCAAATTCGACGCTAACAGGTGTTCCAGAAATTGCACAGCTTGTTTGACCATTTTATCGTCTTTCCATTCAATGGACCGTGTTCTTGCCGTGTAGCGCATGTGCAAATCACCCGTAGTGTCATCCACTGAAAAAACCGGACCGGTCTGCGCGGGACGAATCTCGACACCCTGTTCAACGTTGGCAGGAATCGTCATGGCATCGGGCTGCATGAGCGCGGCGATGTAGCCGGGATCCTCGTCACGCATGAGAATGTACACAATCTCATGATCCAACAACGTATTATCTCCACCCATTTGCGCAGGATGTGCGCAATGTAACACCATGGCACGAATTTTTGACTCCGGCATATTGTAATAACCATCGGTGTGCCACTTGATGGGCTTATCGCTGTAAGGAATGTATTCATACTGGCGCTTCTCTGCCGAAACTTGCAGGGCAGAAATGCCGTCATCATCAGCGTACAAATTCTTGTCCAGTTGATGCAATCCAAAAGTTGCGCAAACATTGCGCAGGCTGTTTTTCGTGCTCAGCGCAGTATGCGAGCGGTAAATCGCAGCGTTGGTTTTTTTACACAATGCGACCAACGCGTTATGTTCAGCGTCGGAGAGCTGATTAATGTTCTGGACGTCAACGATGAGCTGGTGAATATCTGTTGGATATTGGTCCAGTTTGGCGTCGCGCCAAACTTGATAAGATGTCTCATCGTTAAGATTAAAAGGTGACACGCTATTTTCTTGCCTTATTGATAGCAATGTTTCCACATGCGAAACGTCATACCACTTAATATATTTATAATAATCAATAGATTACCGTTATTTTCGATCATTTTACCAGCACTTTAAAGACTCACTAACCACTGCTGCCTCATATATTTGCTGACGAGCGAATGCGAGAGTAACATCAATGCCAATATGAACCGCAGTCCTGTGCTTAACCATTTGCAATAACAGCACTGGAACCGTACATTTGTAAAATAAGGCTTTCGACAAAAAATACAATGCGGTCGTTAATTATCGATCGCGATAACATTATATATGTACGAGCAAAGCTATCGCGACTGACTGCGAACAGCCTCAGCGTTTATAGCAATGCAGCACAATATACGTCTACTCCCACTCAGGGATTTATGCGTATATCACTAAAGGGATAGCCCTTCTTACGCCTTCTAACCCTTTAGATTAGGTTACACATCGTACTGCGTTTCTTAGAATTCTTCTTTATACTTAGCGCGATTCAGAGTCGAAGTTTTAGTTGTGACGTGAGGTTAAGGGATGGTTGCGGCCTCGCATTTACAACGGCAATATTAAATAGCAACCTTAAGCTAAATACCGAATTCGAGTTCAATTGAGGAGACACGGGTAATGGCACAGCAAACACCAAAAAATCCTGAGAAGCACTGTACGTACGTCCCCACCGAGAAAAAATCCAGCAAACCTTTCCACAACACTCCCATGTTAGATGAACTGGAAAAAGGCCCATGGCCTAGTTTCGTTCATGGTTTAAAGCGTCTGGCATCAGACAACAATATGATGGTTGACTTGATGGGACAGCTGGAGCATTCCTATAACACTCGTTTGGGTTACTGGAAAGGCGGTACCGTCAGTGTGTTCGGTTATGGCGGAGGTATTATTCCCCGTTTCACTGAACTCATGGATGACAACAAAAAGCCTTTATTTCCTGAGTCAAAAGAATTCCACACCCTGCGTGTACAGCCACCGGCAGGCAACCATTACACCACTGACATGCTGCGTCAGTTATCCAATTCCTGGAATAAATACGGTTCTGGTTTGATTGCCTTCCACGGCCAGACCGGAAACATTATGTTTATCGGAACCACCACCGAGAAAACCCAGCACTTCTTTGATGAAATCAATGACTACGGTTGGGACTTAGGAGGTGCAGGTCCATGTGTGCGCACTGCGATGTCCTGCGTTGGTGCAGCACGCTGCGAGCAATCCTGTGCAAACGAACAGAAAATCCATCGTTTGCTGGTCAACAACTTTATCGATGATATGCACCGTCCCGCCCTTCCCTACAAATTTAAATTTAAAGTTTCTGGATGCCCCAATGACTGCATGAACTCTATTCAGCGTTCAGATATGTCAGTAATTGGTACCTGGCGCGACGACATGAAAGTTGACCAGAAAGAAGTGAAGAATTATGTCAAAACCAAGGGACGCAAATATATCGTCGACAGCGTTATCAGCAAATGCCCCACCAATGCTCTGTCTCTGAATGATGATGACACACTGGCAGTAGACAACCGCAACTGCGTACGTTGCATGCACTGTTTGAACGTGATGACCAAAGCCCTCTCTCCGGGGGACGACAAAGGTGTCACCATTCTGATCGGCGGTAAGCGCACCCTGAAAATCGGCGATACCATGGGTACTGTTGTTATACCGTTCATGAAGCTCGAGACAGAAGAAGATTACGAACAGCTGCAGGAACTGGCGGAAAACATCATCGACTTCTGGGCAGAGAACGCACTGGAACATGAACGTTGTGGTGAAACCATCGACCGCATTGGCCTGGTGAACTTCCTGGAAGGCATTGACGTCGACGTCGATCCTAACATGATCACCAATCCACGCGTCAGCAGTTACGTCCGCACCGATACCTGGGACGAAGAAGCTGAGAAGTGGAAAGAACGAAAGGCTGCCGGCTAAACCTCGACAACAACGCCCTCTTAATGAGGGCGTTGTTAAATAGTACGGCGAAAAGTTGACAAATTTACTAAAGCATTCGGAGGCTATACATGAGCGAACAGGCAGCACAACCACGATTTCCCGTAGAAAGCGGATGTCCCGACGCTTTCCAATACATGCATCCATCATATATCAAGAACTATGGTAACTGGGCCTACCATGATCGTCCCCGTCCCGGTGTATTACACCACGTTGCAAAAAGTGGCGACCAAGTATGGACGGTGCGCGTAGGCACCCAGCGCCAGTTAGGTCCCTACGAAATCAATCTGCTGTGCGACATCATCGACAAGTACGCCGACGGTTATGTGCGTTTCACGATTCGTAGCAATATGGAAGTGACCGTTACCGACGAAAAGAAAGTTGCACCATTGATCCAGGCGTTTGAAGATGCAGGCTATCCTGTGGGTGGTACCGGTAACTCGGTGACCATGATTTCCCACACCCAGGGCTGGCTGCATTGCGATATTCCCGGTACCGATGCATCCGGTGTTGTGAAATCACTGATGGATGAACTCTATGATGAATTCGTCAATGAAACCATGCCCAACCGTGTACATATTACTACTTCCTGCTGCCAGATTAACTGTGGTGGCCAGGGTGACATTGCTATTAACGTACAACACACCAAACCACCCAAGATCAATCATGACCTGGTGGCCAACGTTTGCGAACGTCCTTCTGTAGTCGCACGTTGCCCGGTAGCAGCCATTCGTCCGGCCATGGTTAACGGCAAGCCTTCTCTGGAAGTTGATGAAAAGAAATGCATCTGTTGCGGTGCCTGCTTCCCGCCCTGCCCGCCCATGCAGATCAATGATCCGGATCACTCCAAGCTGGCGATCTGGGTTGGTGGCAAGCACTCCAATGCACGCAGCAAACCCATGTTCCACAAACTGGTCGCTGCCGGCGTACCCAACAATCCGCCACGCTGGCCGGAAGTCGCCGACATCGTGAAGAATATTCTGCGCGTATATAAAGAAGACGCTCAGAACTGGGAACGCGTCGGTGACTGGGTTGAACGTATCGGCTGGCCACGGTTCTTCGAACTGACTGACCTGCCATTTACCAAATTCCACATTGATAACTGGACCGGTGCACGTAATACATTGAATGCATCAGCTCACATCCGCTTCTAATTAAGGGGTTATCAATGAAATTTGGCATATTAGTTAGTGAAGGGCCTTATACCCACGAAGCATCCGATAGCGCGTATCAGTTTGCCAAGGCAGCTCTGGCTAAAGGTCACCAAATTGAGCGCATATTCTTTTACCATGATGGTGTTAACAACGGCACACGTTTTACCACTCCTCCACAGGATGACCGCAACCTGGTCAACCTGTGGGGCGAGTTAGCCAAGGAACACAATATCGACATGGTGGTTTGTGTGGCTGCCGCTCAGCGTCGCGGTATCTGTGATGCCGATGAAGCAAAACGCCACGGCAAAGATGGCAACAACATTGCTGACGGTTTTCGTATCTCCGGCCTTGGTCAGTTGATCGAGCTGGGTATCCAGGCTGACCGTCTCGTGGTTTTTGGTGATTAAACAGATACAGGAAGCACAATAATGAGCGATGAAGGTGGAACAATTAAGAAGTTTATGTACGTGAACCGCAAGGCTCCGTACGGAACAATTTACGCGTTGGAGTCTTTGGAAGTTGTATTGATAGGCGCGGCGTTCGATCAGGATGTGAGCCTGGCTTTTATTGATGACGGCGTGTACCAATTGGCCAAAGGGCAAAAAACTGAAGGCATTGGCATGAAAAATTTCTCACCCACGTATAACGCCTTGGGCGACTATGACGTCAATAAAATCTATGTTGAAAAAGAGTCGCTGGAAGCCCGTGGTCTGACTATCGATGATTTGCTTCCCCTGAAGTATGAAGACGAAGACGATGATTGGGCCGAAAAGGACTCCATCCATGTAATCAGCGCAGCAGAAATGGCTGAGTTATTGGATCAACAAGACGTCGTATTTAGTTTCTAGGTGAGGATATCAACATGGCATTGTTACATACAGTCAATAAATCGCCATTTGAGAGGAATGCTCTGGAATCTTGCATTCGGTTAGCACTCAAAGGTAGCAGTATCTTATTAACCGAAGATGGCGTTTACGGTGCTATCAAAGGTACTGCAAAATCTGACCTCGTTGCGAATGCAATGGGCGATATTTCAATTTATGTTATGGGACCGGACCTTGACGCACGCGGTGTTGGCAAGGACAAACTGATCGACGGCGTCAAAGTCGTAGATTATGGTGGTTTCGTGGATTTAGTCGCGGATCACAGCGCCACCCAAGCATGGCTTTAAAGTAAGACGACAAAACTTAACAGGAGAAGACGACATGGCCCTAGAAGTTGGCGGAAAATCTATCGAAACAGATGAAGAAGGTTACTTGGTAAATCGTGATGACTGGACCCAGGAAGTGGCCGAAGCAATCGCAGTGGCTGAAAACCTGGACATGAGCGAAAACCACTGGGAAGTCGTTAACTTCCTGCGCGAATACTATGAAGAGTATCAAATCGCTCCCGCGGTTCGCGTATTAACCAAGGCCATTGGTAAGAAACTGGGTAAAGACAAGGGTAACAGCAAATATCTGTACGAATTGTTCCCATATGGTCCGGCAAAGCAAGCATGTAAAATCGCTGGCTTACCCAAACCAACCGGTTGCGTATAACAAAAGTTATCAATAACGATCAGTTGCTGAAAATCATTACTTTGATTTTTTAAAAATAACAACACGAACGAATGTGTTATAACCTGCTGTGCCGTTGTCAAAGACGGCACAGCCCTAAACCCTTAAGGCATATTCATGACTCTGACCGTAGTCTATGCAATATTGTTTTATATCGCAGCAGCCCTGTTTACTATAGGCGTTGTGCGTAAAATTGTTATTTATTCCAAAACCCCACAACCGTTAAAGATTCCTACAACTCCCGCCCCCATTACTAAAACCGGTGTGGTCTGGCGGATGATTAAAGAAGTCACCGTATTCGAAAGTTTATTCAAATCCAACAAATGGATCTGGATTTTTGGCTGGATGTTTCATCTGGGTTTATTCCTGGTGCTGGCGCGCCATCTGCGTTATTTCCTGGAACCAGTACCAACTGTTATCACACTCATTCAACCCTTCGGTAAATATGCCGCGTTCGCCATGATTGCTGGCCTTATCGGCTTATGGGGAAGGCGCTTTTTCGTAGACCGCGTGCGCTACATATCCAGCATGTCGGATCACTTAATGCTGTTACTGTTATTGACTATTGGCATTTCCGGCGCCCTGATGACTTTTGGCGGCGAAGCGCTAAACACAGATATTACTTCGGTCAAAGCCTTTATCATGGGCCTGATATTTTTCGATCTGCAGCCGCTGCCCGATTCAATATTTTTGTTAATTCATCTGGCACTGGTTGCAGTACTCATGATCGTATTCCCCATCAGCAAGCTATTGCATGCGCCTGGGGTATTTTTCAGCCCCACCAGAAACCAGACCGACGATGTGCGCGAGCATCGTCATGTAGCTGGCTGGAGTGCAGAATCATGAGCGATGTAAAACAATTCCAAGAAACTCTTGATTCAAAAGTAAATGGAGGGATAGCCATTGGCTGAGGAAATAAAAGTCCCGGAATACCGGGAATACCCGATTATTCCCACCATCATGGAAGGCGCCATGGCCCACAGCAAGCCGTATGTGGCCAAACCCGATCACCAGGCCGGCGTCGGTTATCCTGGCGAACTGGTCGACGACTGGCAGAATGTGGCGGTTAAAAAACTGGGCGAGCTGGTTGGTCAATCCCGTGCGCTGCAAGTGTTCCTGGACTCATGCGTCAAATGCGGCGCCTGTACAGACAAGTGTCATTACTATCTGGGCACCCAGGATCCATTAAATATGCCGGTAGCCCGTCAGGATCTGTTGCGTTCCGTCTATCGCCGCTACTACACCTTTGCCGGTAAATTTTTCCCAAAACTGGTAGGCGCCAAGGATTTTACCGAGGAAGTGCGCGACCAGTGGTACAGCTATTTTCATCAATGTTCGCAATGCCGACGTTGTTCCGTATTTTGCCCCTACGGTATCGACACCGCGGAAATATCCATGGCGGGTCGTGACGTGCTGGATGCCATTGGCATCGGTCAGAAGTATAGCAACGAAATCATTGGCAAGTTACACAAGGTCGGTAACAACCTCGGTTTACCGGAACCCGCATTGGTGGATACCCTGGAAGGCCTTGAGGAAGATATCGAAGAAGATACCGGGGTACCTGTAAGGGTTCCGGTCGACGTGGAAGGTGCTGAAGTACTGTTAATCACCCCCTCTGCCGACTTTTTTGCAGAACCCCATATCGACGGTTTGATTGGTTACGCCAAGGTTTTCCATCAGGCGGGCATCAGCTGGACCCTGAGTTCCTATGCATCGGAAGCGGCCAACTTTTCCATGTTTATCGGCAGCCATGACAACCTTAAAAAGGTTGCCATGCGAATTCGTCAGGCCGCGCTCGATCTCGGCGTCAAACGCATCGTCGTCGGCGAATGCGGACATGCCTGGCGGGTGGCATACAGCTTCTGGAATACCCTGATCGGGCCGTTTGATTTTCTCGATCCGAAATACCCTGCGCCCCAGCATATTTGCGAGCTCACCTATGACTTGATTCAGCGTGGCGCATTAAAACTGGATAAAGAAGCCAACGACCATCGGCGCATTACATTTCATGATTCCTGCAATGTGGCGCGGGCGTCGCGCATGGGAAACATCCCCGGCGGACAATTTATTATCCCACGCGAGATCATCAAGGCGTGTGCGAATAATTTCTTTGATATGGCACCGGAAACCATCCATCAAAACACCTTTTGTTGCGGTGGCGGTGGCGGCCTGTTAACGGACGATTTAATGGAGTTACGGGTCAAAGGTGCGCTTCCACGAATGGAGGCTCTTGCCAAAGTAGTGGAAGAGCATGATGTCGATACTTTGGTGGCCATCTGTGCAATCTGTAAAACACAGTTTGCCAAAGTATTGCCGTATTACAAATTCCAGATGGATATGATCACCAGCCTGCATCAAATCGTGGGCGATGCAATCCAGCTGGGCACTAATCACTAGTTCATTAGTGTTATATATTGAATAGAGTTTTTGGATTATTTTTGTGAATTAATTTTGTTAACTAAACATTACTTGTTTCAAATATAGACAAGATTGAAAACAGTCGCGTAGCAACAGGAGAAAGCATTATGGCGAGGCCAGCAGATAAAGTTAAACCAGGGCATACGTTTCGTAAATATAAAGACAACGACAATGCTCATCTGCCATGGAAGGAGCAGATTTTCCAAGCAGACCATAGTCACAAATGTCCGACCTACGTTCATCAAACACCCCCTTGCCAGGGTAGCTGTCCTTCCGGTGAAGACATCCGTGGCTGGCTGAACATTGTGCGCGGCATTGAAAAGCCATCTGGCGATATGGCCTGGCAGGAATATGCGTTCCGCCGTTCCACCGATGCCAATCCTTTTCCAGCAATTATGGGGCGTGTCTGCCCTGCCCCATGTGAAGATGGCTGTAACCGCAACCAGGTGGAAGATCACGTGGGAATTAACGCCGTTGAGCAGTTCATTGGCGACAACGCGCTGAAAGAAGGTTATAGCTTTAAGGCGGGTTCGGAAACCGGCAAGAGCGTCGGTATTATCGGCGGCGGCCCTTGCGGTCTGGCAGCAGCTTACCAGTTACGTCGTATGGGCCATGCTTGCACCGTTTATGATGACCACGAAGAACTGGGCGGCATGATGTTTTATGGTATTCCCGGTTATCGTACGCCGCGTAACGTACTGGGTGGTGAAATCCAGCGCATTATCGACATGGGCGTGGAAGTGAAAACCAAAACCCGCGTCGGCACCGACATCAGTCTGGACGAACTGGAGAAAAAACACGATGCTGTCCTTTTCGCCATCGGTGCACAGTCAGGTCGAGGCCTGCCAATTCCAGGCGGCAACGCACAAAACTGTATTTCCGGTGTTGCGTTCCTGAGCGCGTTTAACCAGGGCCGTTTACAGGCAGTGAGTGGTAAAGTCGTGGTGGTCGGTGGTGGTGATACTTCTATCGACGTGGTCTCTGTTGCCCGCCGTCTGGGTAACATTACCAATATTGCCGAGAAAGACCGGCCGGAAAATATCGTGCTGGGACATACTGCGCATGACGTAGTCGATATCGCCGCGAAAGAAGGCGCAGACGTTATGCTGATTTCTCGTCAGCCTATCGAAAACATGAACGCTGCTAAACACGAAATAGACGACGCCACCCGCGAAGGCGTGGAAATCCAGGGCTCTCTGAATCCTGTGGAAGTCATACTGGATGAAAATGGCCGCGCTAAAGCCTTGCGCGTAGCAAAAATGAGTTACGAAAGCGGTAAGGCTGAAGTAATCGAAGGTTCGGAATTTGATATCGAAGCTGACCTTATCGTGTCCGCCATTGGCCAAACCGGTGACTTCACCGGCATGGAAGGCTTCGCTAACGAGCGTGGCTTACTGGACGCTGACAAGCATTTCCAGGTACCCAACAAACCCGGCTTTTTTGCCGCAGGTGACATTGTTCGCCCACACCTGTTGACCACGGTTATCGGCCAGGCATCGATTGTTGCGGAAACCATTGATCACTACTTCAAGAACGAAGAAATGCGCAAGCGTCCCAAAGTGGACGTGCATCACTTCAACTTGCTCGATAAATTACGTGAAGCTGGCCTGGAGCCGGAACACTTCAATCCAGAGGGCGACGCAAAAACCCGCGGTATCGACCGTGGTCGCCGCGGAACCAGTGATGACGAATATGCCATTCACAACTACGAAGATCGCTCAGCGCATCAGATCATTCCCGCAGACAAGTTATTCCTCGGCCACTTCCCTTACGAGCCGCGCTATAAGCGCAAGGAATCGGTCCCTAGCGCGGAAGAAGTATTGGGCCATTTTGAAGAGCGCGTCGCCGGCCTTTCTGCAGAGGAAACTGTTGCAGAAGCCAAGCGCTGTATGAGTTGTGGTATGTGCTTCGAATGTGACAACTGTGTCATTTTCTGCCCGCAGGATGCAGTCTTCAAGGTGAAGAAAGACAAGCACACCATGGGCCGCTACGTTGACACGGACTATGACCGCTGTATTGGTTGCCACATATGTGCCGATGTATGCCCGACTGGCTACATTCAAATGGGACTGGGCGAATAAGCTTAGCGCCCCACCCGGTTGCACAGCAGTATCCGGGCAGGTTGTTTTTACAGCTTGCCCGGAGATTTACACAACACACGAACGTTGTGGTGATTGTAAATAAGAATACTAACTTAACAATATATTGAGCAACATTCGCAATCTGACAAGGAAAAGCACGTGTTGTCTAAACCCATACAATTTATTATTCAACGCCCTACGCTGTTTGCAGTCTTCATCGTTGCCTGCGTCATTTCAATTACCGCCTTTGCCGGCGCACCCAAGCCGGATATCCCTAAGGGCAAAGGCGACCAATGCGTAGAAGACACTGACTACATGCGCAAAAACCACATGGAGTTGATATTACATCAACGCGATGAAACCATGTATCGGGGCATTCGATCCAAAAAGCATTCATTAAAAGAATGCATTGAATGCCATGCCGTAAACGACAACAGCGGGCAACCTGTCAGCCATCTGGATTCAAAACATTTTTGTGTGCAATGCCACGAGTACGCCTCAGTCAGCATTGACTGCTTTGACTGTCATGCCTCAAAACCCAGAGCGAAAAAAGCGGGGCAAAGCTTATGAGTGAAAACGACTATCGCAATGAAGATAATAAATTTGATGAGTATCGTCGCAGCTTTCTCGGCAAAGGCGCCGCGCTTGCTGGTGCAGCTACACTCGCACCCGGCGTTATCCTGCATACTATCGCCAATGCCAAGCCCGTCGATGAGCCAGTAACCAGCAAAGTCCGCTGGGGATTTTTAATAGATGCCAACAAGTGCGCCGATAACTGTAACGCCTGTGTCACAGCCTGTAACGAGGAAAATGGCTTGACCGGTTTTGGCCGTCCCGAAACTGATGCGCAGTGGATTCGTAAAGTTACCTTGCGTAATAAAAAAACCAGTCACGAAATTAGCTTACCCATGTTATGCCAGCATTGCGCGCATCCACCCTGCGTTGACGTATGCCCCACCGGAGCATCCTTCAAACGCGTGGATGGCATCGTGCTGGTCGACAAACATATCTGTATCGGCTGCCGCTATTGCATGATGGCCTGCCCTTACAAGGCGCGCTCCTTTATTCATGAAACTATTACTGACCAGGTTCCGGATGTACCGCGCGGCAAAGGCACCGTCGAGAGCTGCACGCTATGCGTACATCGCGTGGATCGCGGCGAGATTCCCGCCTGCGCAGAGGCCTGCGCCAAAACGGAAGAAGGACCGGCAATATTATTCGGTGATCTAAATAATCCTGACAGTGAAATTTCCCGGCGCCTGGCCAGCGAATCCAGCACCCAGGTACGTGCTGATTTCAATCTCGACCCCGGTGTGCGCTATCAAGGTATCTAGTTAAGGAATACACCCAAGGAAAACAATAATGAAATCGATTCTTCATTACCGCGAAATCCCCGGCAACAGTGTTGGCTATTATGCCGTGCTGGCCTTGCTCGGCATCTTGATCGTGTTGGGATTAAGCGCTGCTTACTACATGGAACACCAGGGCCATCACGTCACTGGCATGACCAACCAGATTGTGTGGGGTATGCCGCACGTATTTGCTGTCTTCCTCATTGTCGCAGCATCTGGCGCGTTAAACGTTGCGTCAATTTCATCAGTATTCAACAAGAAAATGTATAAACCGCTGTCTCCACTATCTGGTTTGCTGGCAATTGCATTACTGGTGGGTGGTCTTTGTATCCTGGTGCTGGACCTGGGCCGGCCCGATCGACTGATTGTGGCGATGACCTACTACAACTTTAAATCGATCTTTGCCTGGAACATTATTTTGTATAACGGTTTTCTGGCTATAGTTGCTGTATATCTGTGGATGCTCATGGAAAAACGCTTTAATAAATACAGCAAAACTGTGGGCACGTTCGCTTTTATCTGGCGCCTGGTGCTTACCACTGGTACCGGCTCTATTTTTGGATTCCTGGTTGCACGCCAGGCTTATGATGCCGCGATTATGGCTCCAACATTTATCCTCATGTCATTCTCTTTCGGACTGGCAATTTTCAATATTGTACTCATCGGCATTTATAGCGGCACCGAGCGTCCACTGGGCGACACAATCGTGGAACGCTTGCGGAAACTGCAAGGTATATTTGTAGCTGCGGTACTATTTTTTGTGACCATCTATCATCTAACCAATTTATACGCGACCGAGCACCACGGCATCGAGAAGTTCATTCTCGATGGCAACAATGTTTATACTGGCCTGTTCTGGTTGGGCTTTGTATTGATCGGTAGCGTCATTCCATTAATGATCTGCTTGCTGAAGGGCTTCAAGAACTCAGCACGCTGGCTGGTCACCGCTTCGCTCATGGTGATTGCCGGCGGCATGGCACAAATGTATGTCATCATTATCGGCGGCCAGGCCTACCCCATGGAATTGTTCCCAGGCTATGAAGTCAGTAGTAGTTTCTTTGATGGCGTTGTTGCCTCCTATACACCCAGTATTTATGAAATCGGCCTGGGTGTTGGCGGCTTCGCTTTTGCCATTGCCATGGTGTTGGCAGGGGTAAAAATCCTGCGCTTTCTGCCATTAAGCCTGGAAAATTCTATCGTCGATCCCCATCATCGTGCAGAGGAAAGCGAGGAAGCAGTCGCCGGTGAACAAGCTCGCGCCTGAAACGTCTAACATGCAAATACTGGCAAAACCTCGCCGGTACTCGTCGGTAATAGTAATAGTGATTTGTTGAGGTTACTCATATGTTTTACCAGGAACATCCTTTCGCTGAATTTGTTCGCATCCTCGGTAAAGGCCGTAAGGGCTCCCGTGGCCTGACCCTGGAAGAAGCGCGAACCGCCTTCCGCATGATTCTCGATGATGAAGTCACGCCCGAACAACTGGGTGCTTTTTTGATGCTGATGCGCGTCAAGGAAGAAACTCCCGAGGAAGTCGCTGGCGCCGTGCTGGCCATCAGGGATTACCTTAATATCCCGGATAGTGCGCCTAAAGTGGATCTCGACTGGTCTTCTTACGCCGGTAAAAAACGTCAGCTGCCCTGGTTTATCCTGAGTACCCTGACCCTGGCGGAAAACGGTGTAACAGTATTTATGCATGGCGCTAGTGGTCATACCAATGGCCGGGTCTATACCAAGAATGTCTTGAACAACCTCGGGCTCGAGCCCTGCACCTCCCTGGAACAGGCTTACCAGGAACTGGCGAAACGCCGCTTCGCCTATCTCGACATCGAGTACATGTGCCCCAAGCTGCATCATATTATTGAACTGCGTCCCTTCCTGGGATTGCGCTCACCGGTGCACACTGTGGCGCGTATGGTTAATCCGTTCAATGCGCCTTATGTGATGCAAGGCATTTTCCATCCCGGTTATCAGCCCACTCATCAGCAAGCAGCGATCCTGCTCAATCAACCACACCTGGCGGTTATCAAAGGTGACGGCGGTGAGATCGAACGAAATCCCGATGTGGAGTGCCTGGTGCAAAGCGTTCACAATGGTGAAATGATCGACGAAACCTGGCCTGCCATGTTCAAGCGCCGTCACGTCAAGGATGAAGAAATGAATCCACAACGCCTGGGCCAACTCTGGCGTGGCGAAATTGACGACGAATATGCCAACGCTGCCGTAGTCGGCACACTCGCCATTACCCTGAAAATGATGGGCAAAGCAGATACCCAACAAGCAGCAGAAACCATGGCTGCCGAGATGTGGAATAACCGCGCCAAAGACAAATACGGTGCCGCCGCCTGAGCCGGCAGCAACCCTGCCTGCGGTTTACCTGACTGAATCCAATGAGTCATTTTTTCATTTCCGCGGCCCACAAGTCATCGGGAAAAACCACCATCAGTCTTGGCCTGTGCGCCGCCCTCAAATCCAGAAAACTTAAAGTCCGCCCCTTTAAAAAGGGCCCTGACTACATCGATCCCATGTGGCTCAGCAAAGCGGCAGGCCTGGATTGCCACAACCTGGATTTTAATACCATGCACACGCAGGAAATTCAGCGTACTTTTCAGCAATATGCGAAGGGTTGTGATATTAGCCTGATAGAAGGCAATAAAGGTCTCTATGATGGTTTGAATCTCGATGGCAGTAACAGCAACGCCGCGCTGGCCATTCTCCTAAACGCCCCGGTGATTCTCGTGATTGATGCCAGAGGCATGACACGCGGTATCGCACCCCTGATACTGGGTTACCAGGCATTCGAAGCTGACTTGAACATTGCCGGTATTATCCTTAATCAACTGGGTGGCAGCCGCCACGAATCCAAATTGCGTGCGGTCATTGATCACTACACGGATGTGCCCGTCATTGGCGCCGTGCATCATGATAAGGAACTGGAAATTGTTGAGCGTCACCTGGGATTGATTCCCAGCAACGAAATGAGTGAAGCGCAAAAACGCATCGAACTGCTGGGCCAGCGCATTACACAACAAGTAGATCTTGATTTATTGGTGGGTATTGCTGAGAAGGCTCAGTTCACTTTTCAGGATTCACAGGCACCTCAACAACACAGCTTCAAGTTGACGACAACCTGTCGTATTGGCATTGCCCGAGATGCGGCGTTTGGTTTTTACTATCCCGGTGATCTCGAAGCATTCCAGCAGGCGGGTGCCGAACTCGTCTACTTCGACACGATCAAGGACAACCAATTACCGCCGGTGGATGGCCTGTTTATCGGCGGTGGATTCCCCGAAACGCAGATGACAGCGCTGGAAGCCAATGTCTCAATGCGCCAGTCGATTCATGATGCCATTGAAGCGGGACTGCCGGTGTATGCAGAATGCGGGGGCCTGATGTACCTGACACGCAGTCTTACCTGGAAGCAACAGCAATGCGAGATGGTCGGCGCAATCCCGGCGGATACCGTGATGCACGCAAAACCCAAAGGCCGCGGTTATGTCAAAATCGAGGAGACCGAAAATCATCCCTGGCCTGCGACACACAAAGCTAACACAAGCCGTGAAATCGCAGCTCACGAGTTCCACTACTCTAGCCTGGATAACGTCAACGGTGTAAAATTCGCCTATCATGTGCGGCGAGGAACGGGCATTGACGGTGTTCATGATGGAATTGTTCACAAGAATGTACTGGGTTGTTATGCACATTTGCGTGATGTCGATCAAAACCACTGGGTAAGACGTTTTTTACAATTCGTTCAACAACAGCGTTCCGAAACAGCACCCGCACCACAATAGAAGGTATTGATTATGATTACAGTATCACCTGCAGCTGCCGAACAGATCCGGAAATCCGCGGAAGAAACCGATGCGGAAGGCATGTGTTTACGTGTCGCCGCGCGGGTCACTCCGGATGAAGCGCTTGACTATGGCATGGGATTCGACGATCCGCGGGATGACGATTTGCGTAATACATCCGAGGGCATTGATATCGTAGTTGCTCCCAGCAGCGCTGACCTGCTGCATGGCACCCATATCGACTATGTACAGCTGGAAACCGGTGAATACAACTTTATCTTCCAGAATCCTAACGATCCGGCACAAAAACCCATCAAGGAATAGCGAACTGCATTCACGGTTTGCCTTCTCACGTAGCGCAATGCGTCCGGGCAGCAATACTCACGTTGAATGCTCATACCTTTTAACACGCTGCCAACTAGATCGCCGTCATAGGCAGCAAAATTTCTGTTAAACTTATAAAGTTTCAATTACCACGAAACCTTTGCGCGACGGCAATCATTTATGAAGTCAGAACAAACCGGCTTGGGCTGGTTACGAAAATCGACCGGATTTTTTGAAGGGGAACTGGTTTTGCCGTTAACAGGCATCACTTTCACCCTGGTGACGCTGTTCGCCTGCAACTATCTGTTGCTGCTGTTTCCGGATTATAAAATTGGGATCATCGCCGCCGACCTGTTATTGCTGACCTTTGGCGTTTATCTGGTGTTGTTGAGTTACCGTCGCATCCGGCAAAACCTGTTGCAACCGCTGGTGCAAATGCGCAACTGGGCCTACGCCGTACAGGACGGGGATCTAACCGCAAAAATCCCGATACCCGATCGGGGCGAGTTTCTTAAGCTGGCTATTGTCATTAATGACCTTGGCGATTCCCTGCATTCCCTCACCCAGGAAATGGACGAAAAAGTCCGGGAACAAACCCAACGCCTGGAACAAAAATCCAAAACCCTGGAGATTCTTTACGAGGTGGCCGCCACCAGCGCCAGCGCCCACGATATTGAAGATTTGTTGCAAAATTATCTGTTCACATTATTCAATCTGGTCAAAGCATCCTCCGCAACTGTGCGCATAATCACGGATGACAACAAGTTACGTGTTATTGGTAGTGTTGGTATTGATGATATTAGCGACGCGGAGCACAGCGTGGCAATTGAACGTTGCCTTTGCGCCCAGGACTTTGACAATCATGTCATCTGCTGTGACGTCAACCGGCATTTATGCGGCAACCTTCTCAACCGCACATTGAAGCTTCCGGAAAATGCCTGCACGATTGTAATACCCCTGCAGTACCAGAACAGATCACTGGGTATTTATCACCTGTTTATGCCGGAGATCGACATTGATCAGGAGCCCGAATTAAAAAACATCCTCACCAACATCGGCCAACACCTGAGCCTGGCTATGGAAACCGCGCGCCTGGACAATGAATCGAAGCGGCTCCATATCATGCAGGAACGAACCATGCTGGCTCATGAACTGCACGACTCCCTGGCGCAAACCCTGGCCAGTCTGCGCTTCCAGGTCAACCTGCTGGAAAAGACTCTGAAAGATAGTGAGAACACTGTCGCCAAGGCCGAAGTAGAACAACTCAAAAACGGACTGGATGAAGCCAACAATGAACTGCGTGAATTGCTGGCCCACTTCCGGGTGCACATGGATGAACGTGGACTGATCCCCGCCACCGAAGCCCTGATTGAACGCTTCCAGAATGAAAGCGGAATTCCGATATTTTTCCAGAACCAGTGTCCGGACCTGAAATTACCCCCCATCCAGGAAGTGCAGGTATTGCACATCATCCAGGAATCACTGGCCAACGCTCGGAAACACAGCCAGGCCAATAACGTCCGGGTACTCATTCGACAAACCAGCGACGAGCACTACCATGTGTTGATCGAGGATGATGGCGTGGGTATCAATGACCAGAATATCACCGGCCAGCCCGGCGAACACGTGGGATTAAGCATCATGAGGGAACGGGCACGGCGCATAAATGGTGAAGTCACTATCGAATCTGAGCCCGGTGAAGGCACACGAATTGAGCTTGATTTCCCCATCACGTCCGGCATATCGCAACACACCAGCGGTTTTTCTGATATGGACCACGTTTAATGGGCATGCCACTGAAAAATCGAGTATATTAGGACCATGAAAGTATTACTCATCGATGATCACACCCTGTTCCGGCTGGGCCTGAAAGGTCTACTGGAACGCAGCGATATCGAAGTAGTGGCCGCCGCCAGTACTGGCCAGGAGGGGCTGGACATAGCCGGCCAGCACGAACCCGAAGTTATTCTGCTGGACATGCGCATGCCCGATATGGATGGATTGCTGGTATTAAAAAAACTGCGCGCTCAGGGCATTAAAGTTCCCATAACCATGTTGACCACCAGTACCGACGAGAACGACCTGGTGGAAACCCTGCGTAATGGAGCGCAAGGTTATCTGCTAAAGGACATGGACCCGGAGGAACTGGTGGCCGCTTTGCGCAAAATTGTCGCCGGTGAAACTGTCGTGGCGCCACAACTCGCCGGCACCCTGGCGCGGGCACTCCAGGAAAAACCCGGTAGTGAACGCAAAAAAACTCCGTTATCAGACCTGACACCCCGCGAGTTTGAAATCATCCAGCATCTTGCCGAGGGCCAGAGCAACAAGGCGATCGCCCGCGACCTTGGCATTTCCGACGGCACGGTAAAATTGCACGTCAAAGCTATCCTTCGCAAACTCAATGTGCGCTCTCGCGTGGAAGCCGCAGTCATCGCGGTTGAAAATGGACTCGGGAAACGACAATCGCAATAACCACTCCAATCAAGCATGACGCGTAGTAACCTTTTCAATCCAGACAACAATCACAGAACAAAATTTTTAAAACGCTCTCTGCCTGGCGCAAGGAGATTATTGAGGTGAGGATTTAATATGAAAACCTATAGTCAACTAATCGAAGAATGCCTGGACACGGTAGAAGAAGTTTTTCCCTGGGACCTGGAAGAAGAACTGCAGTCCGACAACAAACCCCTGCTACTGGATATTCGCGAACCGGAAGAATTCAACGCCATGCGCCTCAAGGACTCCATGAACGTGCCGCGCGGCGTCCTGGAGCAATCCTGCGAGTGGGATTTTGAAGAAACCATTCCCGACCTGGTTCAGGCTCGGGATAAACCCATTGTAGTAATCTGCCGCTCCGGCAATCGCAGTGTGCTCGCCGCATACACCATGCAACAAATGGGTTATGAAAATGTAAAATCCCTGAAAACCGGCCTGAAAGGCTGGACTGACTACGAACAGCCACTGGTAGATAACAACAATCAGGAAATCGATATCGATGATGCGGATGAGTATTTCGCCAGCAAGGTTAAACCGGAACAAATGCGCCCGAAATAACTGCAGTTAGAAAACCCCATTGATTGCAAATTTCAGCCAGAAATTTGGTAAAATTATTAGTGTAAATTGAAAAAAAATAATGCAATTAACTTTTCATTTATACCGATTGCAGGCACTCGACTACGAACGGAACAGCAACTGCAATCGAACCAGCCCTGACATTCATCGCCTATTCCGCTAACTGTTCTCCTGTTCCTCCAGCCTCTTGTGGTAAATCCTTAAGTTTCGGCAACCCATCTTTCATGGGATGCACTGATTCCTGATAATGAACATGGAATCCCGGGGTAAAAATAAAGTCCTCAATTACTGCCGAAGGCACATCGACTAAACCCATTGCTGGATGGTCTGTATAAAGATGGCCACCGCACTTTTTACACCATGCCCGGTTGCTGATTACCGTTTTGTCATGGGACAGCGGATTGCCGGTAAACCCATCAACATATTCTTGACCTTTTGTGATCCGGATATTTTCAGGCTTCCATAAGGTAAAACCACTCACGGGACTTGCCGACCATTGCCGGCAGGAGTCGCAGTGACAATAGGCCATGACTTCTGGATTACCACTCAAAGTGAATTCTACTTCTCCGCAAAAACAATGACCGGTATATTGAGCATTACTGTTCATGGGTTTCTCCCTGGGAATATGATTAACAATTATTTTTCAAATATGGCTGGTGTTTGCGCCTGAGTGTTGACGTGCAATTGAAAAATATCCGGACGCGAATAGTGGCCAACAACATCAAAGGCCCTCTTGGCGATGGCGACCTTTTCCAGGTCGATGTCGTAGTACAAAATGCCGGCTTCCTTATTCATGGGGCCGGCAACGATTTCACCTCCCGGCGCTATAACCACAGAATCACCTGGATTTATCCATTCATTTTCATCGGGGTACAACGTTTCTTTTTGTGGAAAGTCTTCAGGAATATCGCTGCCCTTCATGAGATTGCCGCAGCCCAGAACCCAGCAACAGCCTTCGCGAGCAATGTGCTGTAAGCTGCCCAGCCAGTTATCGCCACTGTCGTAAGTCGGTGCGATATAGATCTCAACGCCCTGAGCATACATCGCGTAACGCGCCAGCGGCATATAGTTTTCCCAGCATAATAGTGCGCCAATGCGACCTACCGGGCTATCAACCACTTTTAATCCTGTCGCATCTCCAAAACCCCATACCATGCGCTCGGGATTAGTGGGCATGAGTTTGCGATGTTTATTTAATAAAGTACCATCCGCGCCAATCGTAACAACCGTGTTGTAAAGCGTTGCCTGGCTGAGCTTTCCATCGCGTTCTTCAATGCCGCACACGACGGTGACGTTATTTTTTTTTGCGGCAGCATATAACGATGCCAGGTCATTATCATCGACATTAACGGAATTTTTTAGTAGCCGATGATGGAGTTCTTCGGATGTATTCCAGTCGCCACCGGGTCTGAGTCGCCATACCCAGGCGGGATAGCCGGGAATAAAGGCTTCGGTAAAAACCACCAGTTGAGCGCCACTACCAGCAGCTTTCTCCACCATGGCAACCGCGGATTGAATGGTTTCCGCCTTATTCAGGAATACGGGGGGTCTTTGCACAATGCCAATTTTTGTCATTTCTCTTCTCCGTTAAATGCGATGAATTAGCTTAATTTTTAGTTTAGGCTGATTATTTTTACTTACAATTAGCAAAAAAAAGAAACATAATGTGCAAAAATGCACATCTTGGAGCGGATATGAACTGGGATGATCTGAGACTATTTCTGGCCGTGGCTCGCACCGGCTCCATAAGTGGGGCAGCCAAACAACTGGACGTACAGCATTCGACTATTTCCCGGCGTATGCGGCAGTTCGAACTGAAACTGGGCACACGATTGATTGAACGAAAACAAGGTGGCTATGAACTCACTCAGGCAGGTGAGCACGTCAAGGAAGCAGCCCGAAATATTGAACGCGAAGTGCTGGGAGTGGACGGTGCGCTCATAGGAAAAGATACCCAGTTGATGGGCCCATTACGCGTGACTGCCATTAACAACATGGCTTCTTCTGTTTTAATGCCCATGTTCGCGGACTTCAGTAATCAACATCCACTGGTGAAACTGCATATTGTCGTTTCCAATCTGGATGCCAGCCTGGCCCAGCGTGATGCGGATGTTGCCATACGGCTTACCAACTCACCTCCAGATACCTTAATCGGCAAACGAATCGTTACCGTTGCTTCAACGGTCTATGGCAGTCGCCCGTATATTACAAAACTCCGCACTGAAAAAAGAGAACCTAAATGGATCGGTGTGGATTGTTGCGGTTTTCACAAAACCTGGACAAAACAGGCCACAGATGAACAGTCACATACCTTTATCAGCGATGATACATTACTGACACTGGCGGCAATTAAAGAGGGTTTGGGGGTCTCCATACTTCCGTGTTTCATGGGTGATGCCGATCCAGCACTGGAACGCTACTGCGAACCTGACCCAGCTTATAATTTGGGCCTATGGATTCTGCTGCACCCGGATTTAAAACGCACCGCGAGAGTGCTGGCCTTCCGTGATCACATGACAAACGCAATCAAGGAAAAAAAAGATCTGTTTGAAGGCAAGTGTTCGCCATCCAGAAATTAAAACTTCAAACGATCGTGTTTAGCTGTTACTAGCCAAATATCATATTTGTTAGAATTTCTGCTACCGCTGCTTTCCTGCCAGGCAGGGACATAAATGGCGCAATTTCTGGTTTTTTTCCGGATCATACTGTTTGCTTACCTACAACGATCAGTTACAGAATTCCGTTTTGTGCCCATTGCTGATGCTCGTAGATTAACCTGTATAAGGTGCACTGGCTACAGAAATCGCTAATCCGATAATTAGGGGAGATGGCTGGCGTGGCAAAAACAATGGAGCCAAGGCTGCTGATGATACTCAAGAGCAAACACTCACCAAACGCCGCGCGTCGATGATTTGCAGCCAAAAAGTGTAAAGACAAAACAATCAAAGCGCGTCTTCAGCAAAAATAGGCGCTTTAGGCGATATCGAATCAGGTAGTGAATGTAGCCGCGTCGTAAAGTCGTTCTCAAAACACTCACTGCGCTCGGTGGGCAGGATCTCGCCTGCATCTGATGATATGGGCACAGAAGGTAGAGTAACGCAGGAGCAGTTGCCGAGGAAGCCAAATGCGAAAGATCCAGTGGTAATATCCATAGCACTTCGTGTGGCCGGCTCTCAAGAAATATCATCCTTTGGTGCGTAAACGATGCATCTCTGAACTGCTACTAGCGATCACTCGAAGGAAAAAGTCTAAACTCGCGAGCCGGATTCTTTGCCCGAAAGCCCTGTACCGCAGGTTGGCATACAGGCAAACCAAATTGAGACTTCCAAACTCCCAACTTTTCTACATTAAATACCTTGCTGTATAGCCGCGGCGAGGATTGGATTCGTTTTATTGATTTAGCTCATTTCAATCCTTAATAATCTCGGCTAGTTTGTGTATGTGTGAATCTGTTAATTGATGTTCTTTCTATTCTTTAATTTGAGGCTTTCAGCGCACCGTATCTTTCATGACCTCCATAAGGCACTTATGAAATACAACTCAAAGACCAAGATGCTGGAATTTTCATCTGACGAGAGTGTATTCAAATTTCACGATCAATTAACCGAAATCATGCGTTTCGCCATGAGTAGCGTTGGGGACGAAGGAACCAGCGAAGACGAAGCTTTAGGGCTTGCTCGTGAATTCTTTGAACAATATTCCGCTTTGTCAGATGCGTTGAGGTGCTTGCGGGCACACATTCCGCGAGGAGAGATCAGGTAACACACATTGTGTTTGTCAGGCAGATCTTATTACTAAAAAAACGTGTAACAAGGAGTCTATTAATGACTAAGCCAGACAAGTCAAAACGAACCTTCTTCAAAAAAGTGGCGGCTGCAGTAGGTTTCGTTTCGGCATCAGGCTATCTAAGCAATCTGATGTCTGCGCGCAGCAATTCGACTGACAGGATCAATGAAAATAATACGAATGATATGAACCTGCAGAAAAAGGCGTGGCTGCAAAAACAATGGGTGCCCATGACTGATCGCGATAAAAAGCAAATGCTTGATGAAATTCTGGATAGCCACAATAAATATCAGACATAACTTTATATTGCTCAGCATTAACGACTGGAGACCTTGATGTCAGACGAAAAAAATAAGACCAATAATAAAAAGGATGACGTAAAAACCAGTCGTCGAGATTTTCTGAAGAACGTCGGCGTTGCAGGCGCGGCGACGCTAATGGCAAACAATGCCTCGGCAAACGTATCCGCATCCTCTGCTAATCCCGATGCCGAAGTAACCGCTGCGGAATGGCTGCAAGGACATTTTGTTCTGATGTCCGATGAGGATAAACAGGAGGCCATCGCACGACTGGAAAAGCGGTACAGTGCGCAGTATGCCAAGAAGACGACTGTTTCTAATGCACCCCCACTGGAAGGCGTTCTGTTCGGTTATGCCCTTGATATTTCCAAATGCATAGGTTGCAGGCGTTGTGTGCACGCCTGTGTGAAGGAGAACAATCAGTCCCGCTATAACCCTGTTATTCACTGGATACAGGTAATGAAAATCCCGAAAGGGAATTTGGCCTTCTCGGCTGACAAGCTGAACGATGGTTATCCGGAAACCAGCGCCATTGGTGACTACGGCGTTCAGGTTGGCGGCAATGCTTACGAACCGGTCGGTGGGCTTTCCACTGAGCATGCCGAGACTTATTACCCTGATGATGAGATGGTGCCAGATAAGAGTTTTTTCTATGTGCCCGTCCAGTGCCAGCAGTGTGAAAAACCACCTTGCGTCAAGGCCTGCCCAGTAAGGGCAACATTCCGTGATCCGAATGGCGTGGTTTTGATTGACTACAACTGGTGCATAGGCTGCCGCATGTGTCAACTTGCATGCCCCTATCAGGCAAGGCGCTTTAATTGGGGTGAGCCCAATCTTCCTCCTGAAGAGATGAATCCAAAGACCCACTATTTTGGCAACAGACCACGGATGAGAGGCGTCATGGAAAAATGCACGTTCTGTTTACAAAGGACAAGAGAGGGCAGGAATCCCGCCTGCCTGGAGGCTTGTCCTGTAGGCGCGAGAAAATTCGGCAATCTCCTCGATCCTGAAAGTGACGTCAGAAAAATTCTGGCCACCAAGAAAGTTTTCAGATTTAAGGATGAAATGAGCACCTATCCGAAATTCTTTTACTATATCGGCTGAGTACACAACATGGGAAAAATAATATTATCTTTTGTAGTGGACGTCGGGTCATATGCCTTAAAAGGGGGGGCAAAGTACAAAGCCTGGCTCCTTTTCCTGCTTTTCATCATTGTAACGGGCTCTTACACGGCGTACATACAGCTTGACGAGGGCCTTATCACGATCGGCGCTTCGGACCAGATACCGATGGAGTTGTTTTTTGCAAACTTTATTTTCACAGCGCACGTTGCGGCGGCTGCCATACTGGTTGTCGCACCTGGCTATTTCTATCATCGTAAGGATATGAAGGAACTTGCCGTGATCGGCGAGATCATCGCCATGGTTTTTGTTGCCACCGGCATAACTTTCATCCTGTTTCACATGGGAAGACCGGACAGGTTATGGCACATGGTGCCTTTCATCGGTTATTTGAACTTCCCCAATTCGATGCTCGTATACGACACGATCGTGCTGAACGTGTACCTATACCTCAACCTGATCGGCATTTCCTACATTCTTTACAAGAAGTATATCGGCGAGTTTGACCAGAAGGCTCTGGCGAGATGGTTTACGCCGGTTATCTATCTGGCCATTATATGGGGCCCGCTGATTCACATCTGCACGGCATTCGTGCTTAGTAGCAATGCAAGGATGGGCGCGTGGTCAACGGCGGTTATGCCCTTCGGGTTCCTGGCCATGGCGGGCGCATCAGGCCCTTCGTTAGTTATATTGCTATTCCTGCTCATCAGGAAGCACAGTAAGCTTCACATCAACGATTCTGTCATCGACTTGATGTCGACGATCATCGGCTGGAGCCTGGGCATCATCATGTTGGTGTTCGCTGCCGAGTACTTTACAGCACTCTACTCCAATACCGAGCACGCCGCCCCACTGAATTACAGCATGTTCGGGCACAATGGGCTCGACATGTACGTACCCTGGTTCTGGGGAACGGTTATTGCCATCGTCGCCTGCTTCATTGCGATTCTCATCCCGAAGATCAGGAAAAGTTATGATCGCTGGCTTCCTCTAGTTTGTGTCGTGGTTTTCCTGGCGATCCTGGTGGAAAAACCCATGATGCTGGTGTTTCCCGCCTTCAGCCCCACACCTCTTGGAGAATACGTTGAATACCACCCAACATTTATCGAGCTATACAATGTCGTGGCTACCTGGGCTGTTGGATTCCTGTCGTTGACCCTAATTGTTAAAGGGGCGGTCGGCATATTGACTGGTGAAGTGAAGTACCGCAAGCCGGAGGTTTCTACCTAGGCTACATCTATGAACTTATATGAACTCAGAAATTTTTATGTGACTTCATACAGGCAATCATGTTCTGCATATGCTCAATAAGTTTGTGTGGATAGGAAAAGAAGGACAATCATTAAGATGAAACCGCAGAGCGCACCCACAATAGTAATAATTGCTCTTGCCCTGGTTGCTGTTCTCGCTGGCGGCCTGGCGCTGGTTGGAGGCCTGGATGTCCGCAAAACCAGACCTTCCGCAGAGGAAGAACAAGCTAAAGCAGTAGACGCACAGCCAGTGACAAACTGTTTTGAAAGCCGGGAAAAATACACCGCTGTCGCGAGGACCGAGAACGCCGTTTCGCAGTATGGCTATCCCAATATCAAATGCTCAACTACCACCAGCGGTGTATTGTGGTATGGCGACCCATTTGATGGAACGATACCCATAGGCGAAATGCCGACGATCACCGATGAGACGCAAGGTGATTTTACCAATGCGGTCGTAAAGCCGAGAGAACCGCGTTTGACCTATTACAATATGGGTCCTGACGGCTGTGCGACCTGCCACAATGGCACGACAGTACCCTTCCCAAAGGATAAGACACCAAGGTTGATCGCAATGCACAAAGATGTCGTCGAGAATTCTCTGCAACTGATGCACGGGCGAGGGGCAATGTGGTGTCTCGATTGTCACAGCGCCACAAACCGTAACAAGCTGAATGATCGCCGGGGTAATGAGATAACCTTTAGTCAGCCGCAAAGATTATGTGGCTCCTGCCATGGCGAAGTTTATATTGATTGGCGAGAAGGCATACATGGAAAAAGAATTGGCGATTGGGCGACGGGCGGCAAGAAGCGATGGTGGGTATGCACTGAATGTCACAATCCGCATACAGTCCAGACAATCAGATATAAACCCATTAACCCCGAACCGCCACCACCTCTACCAAGGGGAATGAAAAAAACCGATTATCAACGCGCCGGGCAAGACGTTCATTAATCCGAGACTATCAACCCCCTCACACCCCGACTGGGATGGCGGGCGAGCCGAATAGCTTGCGTTTCACGCACCGGGAAACCTGCACAGGCTGTAGTTCATAGTTTCGGATTTTCAAACGGTATGAGTAACCGAAATGGATTAAATAATTAAGCCATTGTACTCCTAACCTGGCGTGTAGAATCCACTATACAAATCTTATTGCTAATCTTGAATGCCGACCTTTTCGATTGTTAAGGGTTTTTAAAGGAGCTCTTTCAAAGATTATATATTGTGGAAATGCGAATGAGTTAAAACTTGAGATCAGAAGATTGGAGTCAGGCTTGTTTCATTGTTTATCTTTATGCCCCGTCCGCTTTGATGTCTGAGTACAGAACAGCATTGAACCAAATAAATTCCCGCTCAGTAACACATGTTATTTTTTAGAATTTCATTGTGGGCGATCATTTCACAGTGGTTCGCAATACGCCGGCTGAATTAGCCCCATGACATCAAGTTCTGTAACGGTTTTGTTACTATACCCAGGCAATAATAACAGCGTAAACCAGATTTAACTTGAACATGTGACACAGGATTAAACTGCTTAAACGACCTACTTTATTAATAGACCAGAGATATAGAGCAGAGGCCACTTATAGCCAATGGCTATCCTATTATCCTCAATCACTAAATCAGTTTTCATCCAGATCTGCAACCCAGCGAATTAACTCCATCTAAGCGATTTACTTCAATTGAACTCGAATTATATTGTCTCCTTTTTCATCAAAATAACAGACCGCTGTGGGATCTATAGATAGCTCGATTACATCTCCCGCCCTTTTGTTAACGTTTCCCTGCACCCGCGCAATCAGGTCGTTTATCTTGCCCCCGGTTTCCAGCCCGGGAAAAATGTGAGTTCTATTTTGGTGTTCGGCGATTGGTAGTTGTAACGTACAACCTGCGCCTGTAACACGCGCCGTTCCGTTTCCTGTCCGGCATGCGCCCACACTTGCAGAGTAATCGCACCTGCGTCAGATGGCTTTTCTGCAGCTTGCCTGTCACAGGCACTGATTGAAAGGAAAAGAAATATAATGAAAACTTTGACTAGCAGGTACTGTTTTACCCCGGTCATGAATCTGGACAATCAGTGAAGTAAGTTTTAGTTATTAATATAAAATCAGACAGACCAACTAACGTTAATGATACCCCGGGTCTGTACGGGAACACACGGGTCCAGCCACCTGGCGCAGACCCGTGCTTTATTTCTGATAGAACCGCAAGCTATTAAAGTGGCTTTAACTCAAGCTCTTCTTTACTTGCAGGGACGAAACCATACTTCGCATAAATGGCCTGGGCATCTTCACTAGCCAGGTATTCGAGATATTTCTTCGCGTTGTCCTGGTTACGGCCATCGGACAGAACTCCGATCGCATAACCCACTTTATCCTGTTTGTTCAGCGGTGCCGGGATGGGTACGCCATCGATCGCGCGGCCTTCTGCCTTGGCATGCACAACTTCCGTGGTCCAGACTATACCCACATCCGCTTCACCGTTTTCGATCCGATGCGGTGTTTCGCGATGATGACGCGAAGTAAACCAGGTCTTGCCTTCCACTGCCCAGCAGCTTTTACACTCCTTGCCACCGGTGACCTTCTCGTGCAGGTTAAGGTCTTTGAGCATTTCTGATCCGTAAAACTTGAAAATGCCTTCGGTCAACGGATTGGGATGCGACTGCACAAGATCATCACGACCCAGGTCTTCCGGACCCTTGATGTTTTTCGGATTACCCTGGGCGACCATCAACTCCAGCTTGTTATGGATGTAGATCATGTAATTTTCCATCTTGCCAACTTCTTTGAGCTTTTTCAGATGTTTTAAATTAACACTGGCAAAAAGATCCGGGTTTTGAGCAGTCTTCTGCCCTTCGATTTCACCCTGTTTAAGAATCTGGTTTTTCAGGATCTGGCCAGGGGGAATGGTTTCCACGTAGATGGACTTGATGTCCGGGTTTTTGCTCTGAAAATCCTTAATCAATTCCTCCATAACCATGAATTGATTGCCCGCCAGGTACATAACTAACTCGGCAGTATAGGAATCACCAATCTGGCCGTATTTGACTTCACCGCCCGGTAAGAAAGTACGATAGTCATGACCCAGGCCGGCTTCATCTTCTTTGCCATGCGCCGGTTTTTTATCGGCGCCTGTCATTTCCGCGCTGGCAGTTTCTGCTGGCGCTGCTGATTCTGCTGGCTGAGCTTCTTCCATTTTTGCCGCTTCTTCTTTTTTAGAACAGGCAACGAGCAAAAATATGGCAAACATTCCAGTTATTAGTATCTTCATAGCGTTGTTCATGACAGTTTACTTCCTCCTCTTAGATGAAATTAACAAACAAATTCAGTATTGTTAATCAGAGCCTGGCCAGTGTCAGGCAAATCTCAATGTGGGTTTTGAATTTATTAACTACTTTTTTCTGGTTAAACTAGTTTAACCAGCTAACAACTAAAAACTGATTTACTGATTGCAAGCGTTTCTAATTAAATTCAGTGTTTCGGTTAATCATTACTCGACATTGAATGCCGAAGTGTTTACCGAGTTTGGGGTTTCTGTTCTGCATACGACCTCTCTCTAAAGACAGTTGTCTCAACGCTAGACGTAGTAGTCAGACGAAATTTTTATGCTGATAATGATTGAAAAGTGTTTTTTGTATCAGACTTTCAATACAGGACGACATATTAAACAAATTAAGTATAAAACCCAACCCGATTACGTGGAAAACCAGTAATATAAACTGCAAACGTTTAATATTTCGCCAACTGGTTCATATTCAGGCCAATCAAGCGCA
>Ga0209742_10000182_pt1 | contig 35837 bp, 33 predicted proteins | sample DeeMarSeWOR38_10_FD_187462 | JGI IMG/M metagenome (GOLD analysis project Ga0209742, IMG submission 187462) | Marine sediment microbial communities from White Oak River estuary, North Carolina - WOR-3-8_10 (SPAdes) (version 2) | ecosystem: Environmental > Aquatic > Marine > Intertidal zone >...
GGTCAGGATAAAAGGCTGGGTTTATAGCTCCACTGGAGCGGGAAAGATTTAACAAACGGAGAGATGGCCGAGTCGGCTGAAGGCGCTCCCCTGCTAAGGGAGTATGGGGTTTATAGCTCCATCGAGGGTTCGAATCCCTCTCTCTCCGCCATTTTGATGTTGATTGACACAAAACCGCTACACCGGGATAATCCCGCTTCCTTTTAAAACACGCGCCCGTAGCTCAGTTGGATAGAGTACCTGGCTACGAACCAGGCGGTCGGGAGTTCGAATCTCTCCGGGCGCGCCATAAATAAAACAACCGGCCTTGTGCCGGTTTTTTTATTTATGGCTTGAATAGCGTATCCAACTCCCGGCCGCAGGGAGGGAGTTTGACAAGTTTGCCGGGAGCAAATTTGAACGTCGCGGAGCGACGGCCCGCAGGGCGAGGCGCATGGAGGCGCCGAGTAATCTCATCTGCGCGCGCCATATAAAAAAGCCCATCCTAAGATGGGCTTTTCTTTGTATTGCTCATTGTGAGGCTTGAACCTCTAAGCCTTGTTACATTGCGGTAACGTTAGCGGCTTGCAGGCCTTTTTGGCCGCGCTCAACTTCAAATGAAACGCGTTGGCCTTCGTTTAGGCTTTTGAAACCTTCACTCATAATCGCGCGAAAATGAACAAAAACATCTTCTCCGCCATTTTCCTGAGTAATAAAACCAAAACCTTTATCGGGGTTGAACCATTTTACAGTACCAGTTGATTTAGACATGTTGTCTCCTAAAGATAAATAATATGCATATCGCATGTTTGGGCCAGCGGAGTGAGTTACTTAATGACGATAAACAAGTAGAGAGTGAAGATCTTCAGGACAGCAGGTCTTGGTAATGCAAAGAAGTGATGTAGCGAAGTGTTTCAGTTTCAATTTGTTGTGATTGTATAAGCAGGTCTGTTCCTACAGGCCGGGTTGCAGACTAACAGGTATTATATAGTATGTCTATCTATATATTTTGCGCGGGATATTAATATCTATCGCTTTTCTACCAATTACCAAGTCTGTGCCCATAATAGACAGTCCAGGTTCGTTAAGTTCCCAATATTAAAAATTAAAAGACATCTCGAATACATTTGTACAGCTGAATAGTGTACTCTTGCTTTTCCATTTGTTAAGAGGTTTCCCGCAATGAGTGTCAAAGGTACTTATGGTGACCCGGAGTTGATGTCCAAGCTGACCATCACTCGCATGCCCTTTGGCAAACACTCAAAATTATTGCTGACGGATTTGCCATTGGATTATTTGAACTGGTTTTCAAAAGCAGGTTTTCCAGGCGGAGAGCTAGGTCAGTTGATGCGTATTGTACATGACATAAAATTAGGCGATATGGAGCATTTATTTGAAAATATCCGTATACGGCAATCAGGTCATATGCCTGATTTTGTTCACAATAAATAGTTAAGTTCCCATCACATTTTCTGTCTAACTTATTTTTTAGCAGCGATATAGTATATTCCGGTACGCCATGATATACATGGGTGCTGCATTATTGCGCTAAGGAGTCAAAAGCGTGGAAGGTATAAGCGATATTAAAATTGTCGGCATTGATGAAAAACGGCCGCCCGTCATCAGAAAAGAACCCTATATTGATATTTTTTTCAAATTGTCTCACCAGGCACCTTTGGACTGGTGTAAGGATTTTAATGCACTATTGTCAAAGCACCCGACGACTCCCAGAATCAAAGAGAAAGAAGGTCTTTATATTGAAGCATGGGTGAGATCACCAGATGAAATTACTGCATTGTTGAAACAGCTTAAGAATACGGTTGCTGAATGCAGTCGTCGCTATATCGAGCGTGTTGAACTCTCCATGCGTAACTCGAATGATGCCAATGCATTGCTTGCCAGGCAGGGTAGCGGTGAACAGGGTCGTCTCAACAGAATTATTGCCGAACTTGATTTTGATGATGTTAAAATGCAATAAGTATGACTAACTTGCCTGGTTTCATTTCCGGGTATTGGTGATAAATATCCGGACGAAAATCAAACTCTTAGAATTCAGTTTCTTCCTGCCAATTAGTTTTAAAAAATTTTTATTTTTTTCGCAGTCCAAACACAACACATTTTTCCCTTTGCTTTTTGATACCCGCAACTGTTGTGTCAAAGCCCGCAGGCCAAAATCTGCTTTAAAAAGATGTAATTACCATCGCGCTGTGCATCGTATGGCGACGAGTGGAGAGAAAAATTTCATAAGCAAACAAAAATTCATAAACCCATTAGTATCAGAATTAGCTTATACATGGCTTATAAAATCTTAAAGAAACAATAACTTGTGTGGTTTTTCCGACTGTTTTAATCAGGTATTATCAACTAAACTACTAGGGCAAGTCGAGATTAATCCCGACATGGTTGACTATCCAATTGCCGATTGATACGGCGAGAAATTAGAGGGTCCTGATATGCAACTTGTTCAACAACATGCTACTCCCTTGGCTACACTGCAAAGTCATGATGAATTGGAAAAGCTCATTAACCAAAGTTTGCACGGTGATTGGATAATTCGTGTAGAACATGTGGGGCAAGATGAAACCCAGCAAAGCCGCTGGCAACAATGGGAAAAAGCATTGTTTGCAGTAAAGAACTCTGCGCCGGTGATGGAAGCTATTTACGCTTGCCGCGCCAGTAATCCTTCACACTCGATTCGTATGCACGCGGAAAAAGTGCGACCTCAGACACGTTTTATCTACTCGGTTTATGATGCGCCGGTTAACAATCCAGAAGAGGTGCAAACCGTGCGGCAGGTATCTGCAAACACAGGCGCACGCCGGAACTGGGGGCACGCGCTGGTGGCGCGCATGAGCAACAATGGTAATGGCGTGTGGCGTTATGTTGCAGTAATTGGCGCGGTCGCAGGCTCGATCATGTTACTGGAAGGAGCCGCAGGTTAAGCGATTTGTAGGAAATAACGCGTAATTTTTATGGATCGTTGTCTTTTTTATTCGCGATGTCGTTTAAATGCGAGGGTCTGAAAATTGCGAGCCATCACCTGACTTAGCAGTATTTTAAGGTAAACAAGCAACTGCTGATATCCTCTAGATTCGTCTTTAATACTATAGCTTTAATACAACGCTAAGTTAAATTAGTGAAATGACAGAAAGCAAAGAGCGTCTGCGGTTTTTGACCAGTTAAGCAGCTAGAACTTAACTGTTTTGTTTTGATCGTTGTGTCATTGGCTATGCTTAATATCTCTGTAGATCGTAGGTAAACAAAAACTATGTAAAATTATGGAAAGCGGCGTTAACCGCTTTCCCTTATTTATGTTATGTTCGATTCCAACAAACCAATCAGAATATAGACTCTTCACACCCGCTTATTACGTAAATTTGCTCGTTCTACTGGTAAATGCGCCTAAACTTTGTCCAGATATTGCCGCCTTGCGCATAATTCCTGCGCTTCGAGCAGTGGCAGAGAGATACGCGATTTGCGTTAGTAAGGTTAGTATTTATCTATAGATTACAATTAGTTAAATAAAAGATCGGGTGGTAAAATCTGCGTCAAAGGTTAAAAATCGCGCTATATATAGCAACGGTCCCAGAGAGTGCCGTTAATACATAATTCTTTCTCTATGGAATGCTAAAGAAATATCAATTAGTAATGATTCCTTCCCCTGCATAGACTTTCCCCAACATACAAATTTTATCTCAGATTCACTCACTCGAAGAATTAAAGGAGCTGACCATGGCCTCAAAAGCATACGATGCTGGCGTTAAAGAATACCGTGATATGTACTGGACGCCGGACTATGTCCCATTAGATACGGATTTACTGGCATGTTTCAAGTGTACTGGACAGCCCGGTGTACCACGCGAGGAGGTTGCTGCTGCGGTAGCGGCTGAATCATCAACGGGTACCTGGAGTACGGTATGGTCGGAACTGTTGACTGACCTTGAATACTACAAGGGTCGCGCCTATCGCATCGAAGATGTACCAGGTGACCCTGAGTCTTTCTATGCGTTCATCTCTTATCCCATCGATTTGTTTGAAGAGGGATCAATCGTTAACGTGCTGACTTCCCTCGTCGGTAACGTGTTCGGTTTTAAGGCCCTGCGTCATCTGCGTCTGGAAGACATTCGTTTCCCGATCGCTTACATCAAGACTTGTGGTGGTCCGCCAGCGGGTATCCAGGTTGAGCGTGATCGCCTTAACAAGTACGGTCGTCCAATGCTGGGTTGCACCATCAAGCCGAAGCTGGGCTTATCTGCTAAAAACTACGGGCGTGCCGTTTACGAATGTCTGCGCGGCGGTCTGGATCTGACTAAAGATGACGAAAACGTTAACTCGCAGCCGTTTATGCGCTGGCGCGATCGTTTCGAGTTTGTTGCCGAAGCTATCCAGAAGGCAGAGCAGGAAACCGGTGAGCGTAAAGGACACTACTTAAACGTAACCGCTGCAACTCCTGAAGACATGTACGAACGTGCCGAGTTCGCTAAAGAGCTGGGTATGCCCATTGTCATGCATGACTTTTTAACCGGTGGTTTCACCGCGAATACCGGTCTTGCTAATTGGTGTCGTAAGAACGGCATGTTGCTACACATCCACCGTGCGATGCACGCGGTAATCGACCGTCATCCTAAGCATGGTATTCACTTCCGCGTATTGGCCAAGTGTCTGCGTCTGTCGGGTGGTGACCATCTCCACACCGGTACCGTTGTAGGTAAGCTGGAAGGTGATCGTGCTTCCACATTAGGTTTTGTTGATCAGTTGCGTGAATCATTTGTACCTGAAGACCGTTCACGCGGTGTGTTCTTCGATCAGGATTGGGGTTCAATGCCCGGTGTCTTCGCGGTTGCATCAGGTGGTATCCACGTTTGGCACATGCCGGCACTGGTCACAATCTTTGGTGATGATTCGGTATTGCAGTTTGGTGGTGGTACGCAAGGTCACCCCTGGGGTAATGCAGCGGGTGCCGCAGCAAACCGTGTTGCACTGGAAGCTTGCGTCAAGGCGCGTAACCAGGGTCGCGAGATTGAGAAAGAGTCGCGTGACATTCTTACCGAAGCAGCCAAGAGCAGCCCCGAGTTGGCGATGGCCATGGAAACATGGAAAGAGATTAAGTTTGAATTCGAGACTGTTGATAAGCTTGACGTAGGGTAAGCAACCAAACCGTCAATTTATGCGTAAAAAGTTAAAGTAAGTACACAGATAAATACAGAGGACACAGCAATGCCTATGACTAATCAGCAAGGTGATTTTCAAACTGCACAAACCCTGGAGACTTTCGGTTTTTTACCCAAGCTCACACAGGATGAAGTCTACGAACAGATTATGTATATGCTTTCACAGGGCTGGACGCCTTCCATTGAGCATGAGCATCCATCGGGTTCATCCAACCATTATTGGACGATGTGGAAGTTACCTATGTTCGGTGAATCGAATCCTGCTCGCGTGATGGAAGAGCTTGAGGCGTGCCGTCGCAACTATCCAGATCATCACATTCGCTTGATTGGGTATGACAACTATACCCAGAGCCAGGGAGTTAATTTTGTTGTCTTCGAAGGGCATAGATAACAATTAATTTGATCTGGAACTCGATAGGCTTTCTTTCAGCAAAGAAAGTTTTAACGAAGATAGTTTAAACGAGTAAAGTTTTAACGAATAACGGAAAAGGCAGGTTTAACATGTCACAGTCTGCAATGGCAAATCCAAACAGCAGTCGGGCGATCGCGCTTCAGCGACGCAAGGCATTGTCGTCCGGCGGTAAAGCAGCGATGAAGCTTGCTGGTAGCAATGCCGGTTCGTCCGGCGGTGCAAGTGGAAGTGCGGCTTCGGCATCCCGGTCTATATCGGCAAGCGCTGGCTCTTCGGGTGCAGGCGGTAGTGCCCGCGCTGCTTCGCTAGCACGTCGCAAAGCAATGTCTACTCAGGGCAAGGCAGCTGTTGACAGTAAAGACCGTGTTCGTGCTGACACCATGCAGAATGTTACCAGGCCCACTGCTACTGCCAATGCTTCGCAAACAGGCGAACGCAAAGGTTGTGGATGTGGTTGCAACGGCACAAAGGTCGAAGAATGTGTTAATCGCGACCGCAACTCACGTGCTGGAAATAAGGGTTCAGGCAGTACTGTCATGAAATCACGTGCATCAGTTGCGAGTCGTCCGCAGATTGCTGCAAACCCTGCCAAAAGTGCAGCACTGGCGCGCCGCAAGGCGTTGTCAACTCTGGGTAAGGCTGGCATGAACGCTCAATCAAAGAATGGGGCGCAGACTGCACGTGCCAGTAACCCGAATATGTCCAGCCGCGAACTTGCCAAAGCCTTGCGCAATGAGCGCAGTAAAAATGGCAAAGCTGGCCAGAACAATTCAGCATCCGTTAGTCCTCAGGGTCAATCAAGTCCATCCAGTGTGGGCGCGGCGCAGGATGCATCCTGGAAAGTAGGCGCAAGTACGACTGTTAGCGGACAAACCGTTACCGGAAGCATGGTTGGCCGCCAGCAGAATATGACGGGCGATGAGCCAGGCACCTGCAGAGCGATTACGGGTACAGAATATCTGGGTTCGGATATTTTTAATAAGTTTTGCGTCGGTAGCGCCGTTGCTAATCCAAGAAAAGTGGAAGTAACCAGTACGTCACGCGGAAACCAGATTAGCGGCAATCGCATGGGTCGCGGTAGCAATGTGACTGGGAATGAACATGCAACCTGTAAGCGCATTACTGGTGACGAATACACTAGCTCCGAGGAGAGTAAAGAATTCTGTGAGTCATCTCCAACCAAGGCGCAACTGAAAGGATCAATGGCTCAGACCATGAAAGGAAAAACAGTGACGGGTACCAACGTGGGTCGCTCTGAAAATGTAACGGGAAATGAATATGGACAGCGTCGTCGTTTGACCGGTACGCAATATACCCGATCAGAAAACCTGGGTTTCGCACCGGCGAAGGTGGGTTTCAGTACAACGATCCGCGGTGGTGACATTACCGGCACGATGGTAGGGCGTGGTGAACGCGTAACAGGAAATAAGCACAGTACTTGCCGCAATATAACCGGCGACGACTATATCGGTAGAGAACAGTTCGGCACTTATTGCAAATCAACACCGGATGCAACCGATAGCAAGATTGCGGTTTCTCAAACTTTAGCGGGTCTTAAAGTAACAGGCGATTTAGCACAACGTTCACGTATTGTTACAGGTGATGAGCCCGGTACCTGTAAGGCAATGACTGGAACACCTTATTCCGGTGCAGACCAGTATGAAAATTATTGTGATGCTTCACAGGCGGAAGCAGCCAGGGCACGTATGCAACCATCCGGCCGTACTTTTGGTAAACCGATGACGGGTTTGCAACCCGGTATCGGCGGCAAGTTAACCGGCGCGGGAAAAGGTGCTTGCGAACCCATTAGCGGAACACCTTATGTGGGTTCAGATCAGGCAGCTTCAGCATGTCCAGCCATACCGGCAGAACCCGGCAGTGCTGATTATCCGCAAGCACTGGGTAGTGCACCCTGGGGCAATTTCAGTGTCAATGCGCCCATACACGCGGCGCAACATGATGGATCGTTTTCCCACGTGACCGGTTCGCGATACGAAAGTGGACTTATCACGGGATCCTTCGGCAAGGGCGGCGGTAAACTGACTGGCACAGAGGAAGCACGTTTTGATCGTCAGCAATCCACCAATCCCATGCTGCCGGCTACTGCGCAGATGATTGATGGTCGCGTTAAATCTCGCGTTACTGGCGAAGGAATGGAATCAGGTTTGAAAATAACGGGTGATGACTGGGATCGCGGTGATCATGTAACAGGTACCGAAGGTGCTTCCGCGACACAACGTAACCTGACACGCCGCGGTGGTGGAATGAGCGCCATGCAAATGAGAAAAGACATGACACGCCCGGAAGATATTCCTGTGCCAGTGAGTAAAGTCACCGGCGGCAGTGGTAATACGGAAAAGGGCGCATTGATTACTTATTCGGGTGGCGCACGCGGTTAAAAGTTAAAGACGCACTTATAAAGACACATTTATAAAGTAGATAAAAGGTAAATAAATGTTACGCACAGCACGCAAACAGAACGCACTAAATAGTCGGGCACGGGGCACGGCGCCCTTGCGTCGCCCGGGTGCGATTGCGCTACGTGAAAGTGCTGATGGTAATAGCGCTGACGGTAATACCGATGTCGGTACTAACGTTTATGGTAATAACAGTGTTACGCGGCTGAATATTGGGGCCCAGCATCCATTGTGCCGTAACGATGAGAATGCACGTTTGCTGAGTTATGAAGATGAAATTAAACAGGCTTTTGACAGCATAGTGCCGACGCTGAAAATGATTTCGGCCATTCAGCACGAAAGTGATTTTGAAGACCAGGCGCAACGTATTGCCCGTGAACGATTAGGCTTTGAATTACCCACAGGCATTCTTGAGGATGCCTGGGTTGAACAGCTGGACATGCGTCGACTATTTGCCTGGTGTGTGTTTAATACTTACAAGCGCTTTTGTGATGAGTTTTTTGTTTCACAAACATCGTCGGACACCGCGGTAGAGGATTTTGACGCTTTCCTGCAGTCGTGTGGTTTTCACACCATGGATGTCACACCCTGTGCCGACGGACGTCTCGCGCATCTGATTCGTTATGTGCTGCGCTTGCCGCCACGTGCCGTGCGCCGCAAGTCCTACGCCGGGGCCATGTTCGATGTGGAAGACAGTTTGGAAAAGTGGATGGAGATCGAATTACAACGCTTTCGCGAAGGAAAGCCCAATACGGTGGATGCGCCAACGAGGTATTTAAAAGTGGTGGCTTATCACTTCAGCTCAGGTAATCCGGATCACGAAGGTTGTGCTGCTCACGGTTCAGATACTCAAAAAGCAGCGCAGGCTGGGCTGGAACGATTGATTAATTTTCGCCAGGCGATCGAAAACAGTTACTGCTGTGGCGCATCGATTGATTTGTTGTTGATTGGTGTTGATACCGACACGGATTCAATGCGGGTACATATACCGGATGGCAACGGTCAGATGGAGCTTGATCGTTATGTTGATACGAAGGCGATTTATGCGGAGACCACACGACTGGATGCAACCTCAGCGATGCGTTCCATCGAATCAGCGATACAAAAGTGTTCTCCTGAAGTGACTAAAGGTATGGCGCAACTGGTTATACGCTTGATAGAGAACAACCTGTCACAGATAGCCTATGTACTTGGCCGTCATGGTGGGTGTTATCCGGATATTGGTCACGCTGAAAGATTTATTGGTGCCGGTGTTGGTTTCGAGGACATCCAGTTACGGAATTTAATGTACTTCGCATATCTCAATACGGTAGAAGAGGGTGCGGCTGATCTGGATGTGGGTATCAAGATATTCAAAGGCTTAAATGTTTCGCATAGCTTACCGGTTCCTGTCGTTGTGCGCTTCGACTATCACGGTCATGTGCCGGGCGCCAGGGAGCGTGCTGAACAACGCTGTGGACGAGTTGCGCAGGCATTGTCGGAACGTTATGAAGATTTATATCAGCAAGGCTTATTGCATGTATTGCAGGTTGCACGTGATTGTGATGGCAACAGTCCGTTAGAAATATTTGCCTGCTCTGTTATTACACCTGAAGTGGGAGGTCACTGATGAAGATCTGTCAGGTAGAAAAACCGCTGGTAGCTACCAATCGTATCGCAGCAATGGAGCATAGACATTTGCAGGTGGTACGCGATGGCACTGTTTCAATGGTAGCGGTTGACGCCGTTGGTTGTAAGCCTGGCGACTGGGTCATTTGCGTGGGAAGTTCTGCGGCACGAGAAGCGGCGGGTAGTAAAGATTATCCCAGTGATTTTACCATTGTGGGCATTATCGACCACTGGAACCCGGAAACCGGAGCTTCCTGATGGAAATATTGCAGGTAGAATCAGCGCTGGTTTGTACGCAACGAATATCAGGTCTTCAGGCAACCAGTTTGCGGGTGCTTCGCTCGAAGAGTGGAAGAAGGCAAGTGGCAGTGGATCCTGTGGGCGCTCGCCCGGGCAACTGGGTTTACACCGTGAGTGGATCGGCGGCGCGCTATGCGGCGGGTAATTTCGAGGTCCTTACCGATCTTACCATTGGCGGCATTATTGATCATTGGGAATAGATTGTTGGGAGCCTGAATGCTTAAGGCGCGAAGGCAATTAGCAATCCGCAAACTAATACACAGTAACTATTACAAATTAAAGAATTTTGTTAAACATTTTATTCAACAGGAGACACAAAGATGGCAAGTGAAAACTACGGCATAGCACTGGGTATGATTGAAACGCGCGGGCTGGTGCCCGCCATCGAAGCGGCTGATGCAATGACTAAAGCAGCAGAAGTTCGATTGATCGGTCGTGAATTTGTAGGCGGTGGTTACGTTACGGTAATGGTTCGTGGCGAAACAGGTGCGGTGAATGCGGCAGTTCGAGCCGGCGCTGATGCCTGCGAGCGAGTCGGCGATGGTCTGGTTGCGGCACACATTATTGCACGTCCACATCGTGAAGTTGAGCCAGTGCTCGAAAGTAAATAAGTTTACCCGTCTGCCTTGCAGTCGGTGTGATTGATTTTTTCTTATACGTTTGGAGATAAAACAATGGCTAGTGAAAATTATGGTATTGCCCTGGGTATGATCGAAACTCGTGGATTGGTACCTGCTATTGAAGCAGCAGATGCCATGACTAAGGCGGCAGAAGTTCGCCTGATCGGTCGCGAGTTTGTTGGTGGTGGTTATGTTACGGTACTGGTTCGTGGCGAGACCGGCGCAGTAAATGCGGCAGTTCGCGCTGGCGCTGATGCCTGCGAGCGAGTGGGTGATGGCCTGGTTGCTGCGCACATCATTGCGCGCCCGCACCGTGAAGTTGAACCCGTATTACCGACAGGTGGCAGTACAGCAAAGGCATCTGCAGCCTAAACTGACCTGGTTAGGTGAGCGGTGAGATGCTATCGGCACGACCCGATCAGAAAGTTTTGGGGTATCTGGGCAGGGCGCTCAGTCTGGAACTTTCAGCCGTTCAACAATATACCACCCAGGCGCGGCTGGTTGCGACCTGGGGGTTGAGCGAGGCGGCGGCCAGCTTGCGCAAGGAAGCGGAAGAAGAGCTGCAGCATGCGGACCGAATCATCGAACGTATGCTGGCGATTGGTGTGGCGCCGAATGCTTCGCAACTGCGGTCGGTCAAACTTGCAGCTGATTTGTTCGCACTGTTGCAGATTAATCAACAATTGGAAGCGGATATTATTCAGCTTTACCACTCAGCGACTCAACATTGCGCGAGGGTGGGGGATCACGACAGCCGCATGTTTTTTGAAGAACTGCTCAAGGAAGAACAGCAGCATCATGCTGAACTCGAGACGTGGTTAAATCGCTTACAGCAAGTACCAAAACAACCCTTTCGTGGTGGTCGATAATGCACGAAAGGCCTGATATGCTTCTAACTCTGGTATTTTATAAATAAGAGTTAAAAGTCGAAGGCCGGAGGATAACTCTATGACATCGCAAAATTGGCAGGAACGAAGCCGCCCGGTACGTCTGGAAAAGCGTTACGAATTCGAAAGTTATGACGCGTTACGGGCTTTTCTGGATGACGCAGCGGATCTTTCTGAACAAAAAGGTTTATTCCCGGATATCGGTTTTGGGAAAACTTATGCAAATTTTACGATACATATAGAAGAGGGCAGTTCAGAGCTGACCGATACACAACGTGAATTTGCGAAGTTGCTGGATTCGCTGAAAACGGCTCAGCAGTCCTGAGGTCCTGGTTATGCCAGTCATCGCCTTGGTCGGCAATAAAGGGGGAGCAGGTAAAACCACGCTCAGTATTAATCTGGCGAGTGGTTTGCACCGTCGCTGCTCCACGGTACTGCTGGATGCTGATCCGCAACGATCTTCTTTTCAGTGGCGGGAACTCGCAGAACGTGATGATCTGGTTGAAGTCGTTGACGCGGTTGATGACTTGGTTGGAACGGTTACGGAATACCGGGACCGCTATGACTGTGTACTGATTGATTGCCCACCTTCTGTTCAGTCTGATCAAACCCGTCAAGCGTTGACTTGTAGTGATCTTGCTTTGATTCCGGTGCTTCCCTCACCGTTGGATTTATGGGCCAGTGTACATGTCGAAAAAGAACTTGAGTGGGCGCGAACGGTGAATCCAGGTATCAAGGCTTTATTGGTAGTTAATCAGCTGGAAGCCCGTACTCGCCTGTCACGACTGGTGCAGGACGCCCTCGCTGAAATCGCTATGCCTGTTGCGAAAACTTCAATTACGCGGCGTATGGCGTATCGTAATGCCATGCTGCAAGGCTGCAGTGTTCTTGATGCGGGCGCATCTGCCAGTGACGCAGCTGCAGATATTAAACAACTGGTTGAAGAGGTAGTAACTATCTATGACTAGCAAAGACAAAACCGGCGACAAATTGGTTGCCTCGATTCGAAAAAGTAAATCCGGTACCGTGGCGAGCAAGACCTCACAACGTCCTGATGTAGATGAATCAGCAGCTAAGCCCAAAGCCACCGCCGCCAAGTCGTCAACAGCACCGACAAGCAAGTCAGCTACAGCAGAGGCAGACCAGGGTCGTAAAAATACCTTCAGTCACGGGCGCCGGGTCTGGCCGGATTGACTGGCACCGCAAAGAATCCCGTTTTCAGTCATATATCTAGATTTCGAAATTAAGATACCGAATTACTGTCCAAATCCAATTATAATGGTTAAACTGGTATTAGTTGCTGTGTAGTACTTGCGTACTGCATATATCTACATATACAGAGGCTAAGTACGTTCATTATGGCATCGCCATTCTCTGAATCCGGTTATACGCCTCCCTCGGCGATGCCAGAATACCTGATCAGGTATGCCACTCTGCGACAGCTGCAAATTTTTGAGGCCAGCGTGCGCCTGGGCAGTTTCTCCCGCGCAGCCGAAGAACTGTTCGTTACTCAGCCCACCGTTTCCATGCAGATAAAAAAGCTGTCTGATGCGTTAGGGCTTCCCCTGTTTGAGCAGGTTGGACGTAACGTTCGACCCACCGAAGTCGGAAACGAGCTGTATGAAGCCTGTCGTCGAATTTTCGAAAGCCTCGCCAACCTGGAAATGAAGGTCTCTGATCACAAAGGGATGAAACGGGGCCGCCTGCGCCTGGGAGTGGTAAGCACCGCGAAATATTTCGTGCCGGAAATACTGGGTGAATTCTGTCGCCTGCATCCGGGTATTGATGTTGCGTTGAAGGTGTCAAACCGTGACCGCATTACCGAAAGGCTTAGCAATTATGAAGACGATCTCTATATTGTCGGGCAGGCTCCTACTGATGTCATGGAAATTGAGTCGTACCCCTTTGCGCCCAATCCTCTGGTAATATTGGCGCCACGTGATCATCCCCTGGTAGGTGAGAAAAATATACCTTTATCCCGTATCGCGGAAGAACCTTTTATATTACGTGAACCTGGATCGGGGATACGAGATGCTACCCTGCGTCGGTTTCAACAACATGGATTACAGCCGAAAGTGCGCATGGAATTGGGCAGCAACGAAGCCATTAAACATGCTGTCGTGGGCGGTCTGGGTATTTCAGTGTTGTCGTTACATACGCTGTCTCTTGAAGGGCCGAATGGGCCTGTGGCGATTCTGGATGTCGAGGGCTTTCCAATCATGCGTCAGTGGCATCTGGTTTATCCCAAAGGCAAGGAGTTGTCACTGGTTGCCAACGCATTTCTTGAATTTTCACTCGATATTGAACCGCGTATGCGCGAAAAAATGAAAGCGCTGTGGCCGGAAATGGCCGATGCCTTATCAGCGGCACAGCCGGCCGCCACGATTGAGGGGAAACATGATAAATAACAGTTACATGTGGGTAAGGGCAATTCAGTTTGCTGCACTACAACTCGCTTTGTAACAATAAGCTGTGTTAAAAACGCCTTGTTGCAACTTAGTCGCGCTGCTCAAGCCGCAGCTCGCAGACGGCGGCTCTTTTCGAGCATGCGGTAGGTGGAGAGGTTGTTGTTAAACCTCGTTACTTCCTCCAGTGGTACCCACAGAACCTGATGAGATTCAGTATTTCCCGGTACGGGTATGCTGTCATCGATCTCAACCAGAAACCGGATATCGTAGTGCATATGCTCTGGTCCGCGTTCACTGGCTGGAATGATATGGATATCTACATCAAAGATGTTGCCATCAACAAGCTTGATGGCTTCGTGGGGTAGTCCGGTTTCCTCCTGTGTTTCGCGTAATGCAACACGCAGTATGTCGGCATCACCGTCGGCGTGACCACCGGGCTGAAACCATTGATCATGTTTGCGGTGATGAAGTAATAACACTTTGTCGCGCGTTGGGTTTACCACCCACACCGAACCCGTTATATGCCCCGGCCACAGATGTCTGTCAAAACAATCCTCGTGTTGCAGCACAAAACGACGTGTCCGGGCGACATATCCGGCTTCTGTATTGAATGGTGTGCGATAACTCTCTAGTAAGGAAAGTAGTTGTGCTCGATGCATAGTGGTTTCCCTGACTAAGTTACCGATGGATTTTTCACAGCCGCGATAGCGGCAGCCGCTGCTTCATCGACATCACTTTCACGTCCCGAGATGATAAGGCGCCCGAATGCACCCACCGCGCGCACATCAATCAGCGAGATGTTGGCCGCTTTTTCGGCCTGGTTGGCGGCATAGATAATATAGCCTGCGGGCTCAGTCTCCAGGATAAACATACTTTGCCCGGGCAGGATCATTGATCCGCGTCGGTCCTGACGATTAATCAGTACCGTGTGATCGGGTGTCATGCCACGAATGATTTCACTCCAGGCGATGCGGCAAGGCGTGCGGTCATGAGCTGTGGCACCCATGTTGGATAACAGGATATTGCCGGCTTCCCGCACATCGCTCTGATCACGCTGGTGAATCACCATAGATCCATAAGCGCGTTCCACCACCTGTTGGGCGAGATGCACGCGTGTCGCTTTCAGCGCAATATCCGTCAGCCTATGTACCGCCATGCCTGGTGATACCTCTACCCACAGGCAGGCATCACCCGGTACAGGCAAAAACCCCTGCGATACTGTTGCCATATAAGCAGCAAGCTGTGGCTGCAGGGCGTCCATAAACACGTAGGTTCTAAGTGAAATCATATAAATCTTTTTCTAACAACAGGTTATGTCATGCATAACCGTTACAACCGCAACGGCGCGTGACGCGCTCATCTGGCGCCAGGATCATTTATAGACGTTTTCACCCCTAATTAAAAACAGAAGTTTCTGATCCTTTATATAGAGTAGAGTCTATCAATTGAAGGGCATCGGATTAGCTAGAGCTTTTAGATGATTAAATTGACCGCATTGATACTGTGGTCTTGATGCGACCTATAACCTATAGGTGATCTAAGCATCGAACAACATTGAGTAGTCCTTAACAGTATTATTTTCGATACTCCCGATACGCCATGAGGTATGAGCAAGATACCTCTCATCATTTTGTTATTACGACGCGCGTTGGGCGAAAACTCTTTTACCTCATTTATAGTTTTTGCTCAACGCGATGTCGTTTTTTAAAGTGGTCCAGTGAGGAGAGCAACAGTTTTATGCACCAGCTGATCCTGTTGGTAATAGCACTACCATTTGTTTCGGCCGTGCTGACGCAACTGTTTTCCGCTCGACTGGGTCGTCGCCCGGCAGCGCTGAGCATTGTTAGCGCCTGGCTAACATTCCTGTGTGCGGCGTTAACTCTTTGGACGGCACTATCCAGCTCCGATGTACACGAGTACACCTTATTCTCTGACTGGGGTGTTATTCGCTTTGATTCACTGGGCGTCTTGATGTCTATGGTGATCGCCACTATCAGCCTGATTGTGCATTTGTACTCGGTGCGCTATATGGTGGAAGAGCCCGGCTATGCGCGCTTCTTTGCCCTGTTGGATGGCATGACTGGCACGTTACTATTGATGGTGGCGGCGGGTGATCTCATTACCTTGCTAATAGCCTGGCACCTGGTGGGTATTCTGCTTTATTTCCTGTTGGCTTACGACACGCGCAGTCGACCTGCTAGTCGTTATGCGTTCTGGACCTGGATAACCTACCGCTTTGGTGACCTGCCACTATTACTCGCCGCAGTGCTGTTATACCAGGCTTTTGATAGCTGGTCGCTATCGGTAATCTTCGAGCGGCTGACAGCTGCACCCGATACGCAAACAATATTCGGGCTGCCACTGGTTGAGGTAGTCGGCTCGCTAGTAGCCGTGGCTGCGTTTGCAAGGTCCGCTCAAATCCTGTTGCATACCTGGTTGCCCTATTCGATGAGTGGGCCGACGCCAGTATCGGCTCTCATGCACGCCGGCATTGTGAATGCCGGTGGGTTTCTCATCAATCGTTTTGCTCCCCTGTTTGTTGAAACCAGCAACATCCTGCATTGGGTATTTGTGGTGGGGCTGGCGACAGCTGTGTTTGGTTCGGTGCTGATGTTAACCCAGAATGATGTTAAGAAGGCGCTGGGTTATTCCACCATGGGACAAATGGGTTTCATGATTATGGAATGCGGAGTCGGTGCTTTCTCATTAGCGATTTACCACTTGATCGCGCATGGCTTATTTAAAGGGACATTGTTTCTCGGAGCCGGCGGTGTCATTGGTGACGCTCGTAAGAATGAACGAATACCTAAAGATCCGCTATACAATTTTGTCGTGGAAAAAAATCCGGCCAGGGGACGTAAGCCGTGGCTGTTGATGGCAACAATGACGTTGCTGATACCCATCATCATCCTGATGTTTGCACACTGGTTGGTTGTACAGGATTTTTATCAGAAACAGGGCGCAATTGTGCTGCTATTCTTTGGCTGGGTAACAGGAGCGCAGTTGATATTTACAACTTATCGTATGCGTACCGACAAACCTGGCCGTTTGATTAGTCTGGTGATTGTATCCTTTGCAGTGGTTGTGGTTGGCTACACCTTAATAAGCCACGCTTTTGACCTGTTCCTTTATCCGGATGAAGCTTTCCGCGCACGAATATATACGGCAGCCATGATTGATGTGATCTGGTTTGATGTGCTGGTTGTGTTGATCACGGCTGTCATTGTCGCGGGATGGGTACGAACCTACTACAACGAAAGAATTGGTCGACGCAAGGATAATGCTTTGAAACCGCTTTGGCTTAGTTTCTATGCGCTCATCTCTCGCGACTTTTATGTCAACGATCTTTATGTGTTGTTAACACGCAGGCTGGAGGCGCTAGCGACGAGACTGAATATCTGGTTGAGGTGGGTGTGATATGCAGGAACTGAGCTGGATCGTTGCCGCATTGTTTCTGCCTCTGTTCCCACTGGGCATGGTGTTCAATGCCCTGTTTCAACGAGTACGAATGGTCTGGGTTCGCGTGGTATTGTTGCTGGCCTGGCCGATGCCTGGTGTATGGATTCTGCAAACTGCTGCGCCGGTGATTCCGGATTGGGTTATCTACTGGGCCTTATTCAGCGCCGCGTTATACGGCTTTCGCGCTGTGGTGGTTAAAGAGTTCGGCGTGTGGATTGGTTTTCTTGCTACATCAACCTGGGCTTTAATCTGGATTGCGCTGGGATTTGGCGTGGAGCCGGAGAATCTGATATTTCACGCGCTTGCATTCAGCCTTCCGTTGTCGCTATTGGCTATCCTGGTGGCTGAACTTGAAAAGCGTTACGAGTCGGCTTATGCCGGTATCATTAGCGGGTTAGCTCAAGCGCAGCCAAGATTATCCGGTCTGTTTGTTATCGCGATACTGGCTGTTATCGGTAGTCCGTTATTTCCCGCCTTCTTTTCTATGCTGGATACTGTCACGCATGTCGTTACAGTCTTACCGGCTATCGCTGTTGGGGTTGTGACTGTGTGGTTGTTATGGAGCTGGTCTGGTGTACGGCTGCTACAGGAACTGCTGGTTGGATCGGCGTCACAAGTGCGGCACGCTGATATCAGTCACGGCATCACTATCATCTATGGCGCGGCATTACTGGTGCTGATCATTGCTGGTTTGTATTTGTCAGGGGTGCTGCTATGAGCCTTTCGTTGGGCATGAAGGCGCAGATCCGATCCATGGTTTTCGTTGCCGGTGAGCCGATCCCATTTTTCTGGCCGATGCGGGCTTTTATTCATCACAACCCACTGCACGGGCTGGAGCGCATGCCATTCGAAGAGGCCGTTGCTGAGGGGAAACAATTATTCCATGGTGCCGGTTTTCTGCCGCGCACAACCTATCAACACTATTACAAACAGAACAAGATCGACAGGCAATTGCTGTCCGCAGGTATTGACGGCTTTCTAGAAGAGCATGAATCGATTAGTGGAATTGATCTGCATAGCTGGTTGCTGAATCTGCTCATTGAAAGTGACATACAGTTGACTTCTGCGGATAGCCTGGCCACGGTAACGTATATTAGTGCCGCACTGCGGGGTCAGCCTGTACCCGCATTACAGGAAATCGGGCTTGATAAGCTGGTTAATCAATTGATTGATTCGTTGCTCGATAACTGCCTGGTATATGAATGCCTGGATAAGCTGTTTGATACTGGCATCGGTGATGAGCTCGATGAGCTGGTTATCAAGAGTTGCCTTGATTTCTTTGATGAAGGCCAGTCGGTGTGGGAAATGCCCGACCGTGAGCAGGGATTCTTTGCTGCCTGGCGCGAAGTGGCGCGTCGTAATGCGCGCCTGTTTTTGCGTGGTCGCCAAATTCATGGGTCACTGGCTATTGATGAAGATCCGGAAGGCATCATCGTGCATGTCATGGAGTGCCTGAATATTCCCATCAATCAGTGGGTGCAATATTTTCGCCGGGAACTGGCTCGCCTGCATGGCTGGGCGGGTTTTATCCGTTGGCGTTCCCATGCAAGGCATTATTTCCGGGGTCGTCAGTATCCCGGTGACCTGGTGGATTTCCTCGCCATTCGATTAACCATGGCTTTAGCGCTCATTCGGGAACGCAGTCAAGATGGTATGCCGGGCAGTGCTGAACACCTGGAAAACTTTATCCGCAACAATCCCCTGGAAGCCTATTTACGCAAGGAGCTCTATGGCAAAACCATATTACCTGCCTGGGCGCAGCGGGTGGAGACCGTGTTGCTGGCAGGGAATAAAACTCGCATCGAAAAAATTTGCCGTGACTATATTCAGGACAAAAGAATAAGAGATGCTGAAAAGCAGGCGGCAGCATTGCGCAAACTGGCCGAGCTGAATAATGCGGGCGAGGTGCTGCAACATATTTCTGATGTCGAGTTAATGCAACTGCAAAACCTGCTGCAGGAATTTGAAAAACGTGAAGGCATGATCTGGCTGGAGGCTATGGAAGCCACGGCCATGAATCAGCTTTTACAAGGTGTTAACAGGTCGATACCGCAACCCGATAGCAAGCGTCCTTTTGCGCAGGCGCTTTTTTGTATCGATACCCGTTCGGAACGTTTTCGCCGTCATCTGGAAAGCGTCGGTGATTACCAAACGTTTGGTATCGCCGGATTTTTTGGTGTGCCGGTAAGTTTCATGGAACTGGGTAAAGGTAACGAAGTGCATTTGTGCCCGGTACTGTTGACGCCAAAGAATCTGGTAATGGAGATGTCGGTGAGTGACATTCAGGATGCGCTGACACTGTCTGCTATGGAGAAGGTGGTGCACGAGCTGAAAGAATCAGTGCTGACACCGTTCGTGACAGTGGAGGCGATTGGTCTATTGTTTGGCTTTGACATGATTGGTAAGACGCTGGCGCCGAGATTTTATAATCGCTGGCGGTCGCAACTGGATCACCACAGCCATAAGCCTAACACGCATTTGTTGATCGATAAGTTAAGCCGGGAACAGGCTGATTCCATTGTACGCGCCGTCCAGCGCGCGGTGATTGCCAAGGCTATCGAAAACGAATTTGATGTCGCGCAGGAAAATATCAAGGACGACATGGTACGTGAATTACGCGAGGTGGCCATGGGGCATGCCGATTCGTCGCCATTGCTACAGGAGCTACTGAACCTGGATGCAATCCGGGCACAGGAATTTATCGGACGCCTGCGAAAGGTATATCGTATTAACAAGACCGACGCGCATGCGCAGATGGCGCGCCTGGGTCGCATTGGCTTTACCCTGGAAGAGCAGGTTGGATTTGTTTCCCAGGCGCTGCGCGCTATCGGGTTAACCAGTAATTTTTCCCGTTTTATTCTCGTCGTTGGCCATGGCAGTCAATCCGAAAATAATCCTTATGAATCCGCGCTCGATTGCGGTGCCTGCGGCGGTAATCTTGGTGTTTTCAATGCGCGTATATTTGCGCACATGGCCAATAAGCCGGCTGTGCGTCAGGGGCTGCTGGACCAGGGTATTGCTATTCCGGAGGATGCCTGGTTCGTACCCGCCCTGCATAACACCACGACCGACGAAGTGGTGATGTATGACCTCGACCTGTTGCCGTCTTCCCATCCTGTTTATCTGGATCGATTGCAGAACGGGCTGATTGCGGCGCGTCGGTTGTGTACTCAGGAGCGAATACCTGAGCTTGATTTTATCTCTGAAACACCAAGTTCGATTGATGCCGACAAGCAAGCGTTGCGCAATGCCATGGACTGGTCACAGGTAAGGCCAGAGTGGGGATTGTCACGTAACGCGTATTTCATTATCGGGCGCCGTTCCTTGACCGAAACCTTCTCATTGCAAGGGCGTGCCTTTCTTCATTCCTATGATTATCGGGTAGATCGCAAACTGCGCTTGCTGGAAAACATTTTGACTGGACCTTTAGTGGTTGGGCAATGGATCAATATGGAGCACTACTTCTCCACTGTAGATAACGAACACTACGGCAGTGGCAGCAAGGTTTACCATAATGTCGCAGGACGGTTTGGCGTGATGACGGGTAACCTGAGTGATTTGCGTACCGGACTACCTGCGCAAACAGTATTAGCGAAAGGTCAGCCCTATCACGAACCAATGCGACTCATTACTGTGATCGAAGCACCTTTTGCCCATGTCCTTGCTGCAATCGAAAAGGTTGCTGTCGTGCGTAAATTGCTGAGCAACGGCTGGATACGTCTACTGATCATCGACCCGGAGTCCGCAAAGACGCACGTTTATTCCAAACGCAAGTGGCATGAGTATGGAGTACCGCCTGATGCCGGTCATGTGACAGTCGAGGAGGCAATTGCATCATGAAAAATCTGAAATTCAGCCCGCTTAAGAAACTCGAAATCATCCTTGAAGGGGAATACCTGCAGTTCGCCGGCGATCTGCTGGACCGGCTCGGGGTCAAGGGCTATACCGTCGTTAATAACCTGTCCGGCAAGGGAAGTCATGGCTTTCATGACGGCCACCTGATGTTTAACGAAGACGATGTGCTGATCATGATCATCGCGGCGGTACCGGAACAGTTGGTGAACCCTATCCTGCAGGGATTTGCGCCTTTCTATAACGAACACTCCGGTGTTGTGTTTATTTCTGATATTCAGGTGACGCGCCTGGTGAAATTCAGTGATTGAATAATAAAACCGAGGCAGACTAACTATGAAGATTCTCAATGAAATTCACTTTGGCAATGTGCGTGGAGACCTGTTCGGGGGGGTTACCGCAGCAATAATCGCCTTGCCAATGGCGCTGGCGTTTGGTGTTGCTTCTGGCGCAGGTGCCGAGGCCGGTTTATACGGCGCAATACTTGTTGGGTTATTCGCGGCATTGTTTGGTGGATCACCGGCGCTGATTTCGGAGCCGACGGGGCCAATGACCGTTGTTATGACCGCGGTGATCGCCCATCTAATCGCAGCTGATCCGGAAAATGGACTGGCTATGGCGTTTACTGTGGTTATTCTTGCCGGTGGTTTTCAAATTCTGTTTGGCGTGTTAAGGCTCGGGCAATACGTCACCTTGATGCCCTATACGGTGATTTCCGGTTTTATGACCGGAATCGGCGTTATACTCATTGTGCTGCAATCGGCACCACTGCTTGGTCACAGTACCCCATCCGGTGGTGTGCTAGCCGCCATGCAGTCGTTACCGGAGCTGATTCGAAATATCCAGCCGTATGAAGCTGCGCTCGGTCTAATGACCCTGGTGATTTTGTTTGTAACACCCAGGCAGGTAAAACGTTACCTGCCACCGCAACTGATTGCACTCGTTTTAGGAACCGTGATATCACTGACGCTGATCGCCGACATGGAGATGCGCCGTATCGGTGAAATTCCCGCCGGATTGCCGTCCTTGCAGATGCCGGTATTCAGTGCGGAGCAATGGAGGCTCATGATTATTGATGCCTTGGTGCTGGGTATGCTGGGTTGTATTGACGCGTTATTGACTTCAGTGATTGCCGACAATTTAACGAAACAACAACACAACTCGGACAAGGAATTAATCGGGCAGGGCGCAGGCAATATCATGTCTGGCCTGTTTGGTGGTTTGCCGGGCGCCGGCGCCACCATGGGTACGGTCGTTAATATTCAGGCGGGTGGGCGCACGGCATTGTCCGGTATCACTCGTGCACTTATTTTACTGGTTGTGGTGGTGTGGGCTGCCGACTTGACAGCGAGTATTCCTCTGGCGGTGCTGGCGGGTATTGCCATTAAAGTGGGAATCGATATCATCGACTGGGGATTTCTGAAACGGGCACACCGCGTATCCGGTAAGGGTGCGTTAATCATGTATGGCGTGATTCTGCTCACGGTATTTGTCGATCTGATTACTGCCGTGGGTATCGGCCTGTTTGTTGCCAACGTGATAACCATTCGTCGTATGTCTGAGCTGCAGGCGAGCGGGCTGCGCGGCGTCAGGTCTCACAAAGATACGTCCATACCGTTGATTCCAGAAGAGCGAGAATTGCTGCGGCTGGCGAATGAGCGCATTATGTTGTTTCACCTCAATGGCCCGATGATTTTCGGATTGGCCAAGGCTATCGCGCGAAAAAGTATCGAGATTGAGAATTGCGACGCCATTATTCTGGATTTCGGCGCCGTGCCACACATGGGAGTTTCGTCATCGTTGGCGCTGGAAGAGATGATCGAGGAGAACGTCAAGGCCGGGCGCGATGTCTATATTGTAGGTGCACAAGGCCAGACCTGGAAACGCCTGGAAGACCTGGGAGTAACAGCCGTCGTTCCCGCAGCCAATATCTTAAATAATCGCGCCAGGGCATTACGTTCTGCGCTAGAACACATCGAACAGAAACAGCCAGCGCAGGATGCGACAAACAACATGGCTTCAGCTAACTAATTTCGGTTGATGAGGTGAATGACAAATGAAGAATCCTGAGGATGTATTAGTCGGTGTTGTGATGGGATCAACGTCGGACTGGGAAACTATGCAACACGCGACGGAGACGCTGGACAAGTTAGGCGTTGGTTACGAAGCACGTGTGGTGTCCGCGCATCGCACCCCCGATTTGTTGTTTGAATACGCCAACACGGCCATGGACCGTGGGCTGGAAATTATTATTGCCGGCGCCGGTGGCGCCGCGCATTTACCGGGCATGCTGGCGGCCAAAACAGCATTACCGGTACTGGGTGTGCCGGTACAGTCGAAAGCGCTCAATGGCATGGATTCGTTATTGTCTATCGCACAAATGCCGGCCGGTATTCCCGTGGGAACTCTGGCTATCGGTCGCGCCGGTGCAGTGAATGCAGCACTTCTGGCGGCGAGTATGCTCGGCAACAAGTATGCGCATATCCGTGACGCGATTATTGCATTTCGGGAACAACAAACTGCGGCAGTACTGGCGCAACCTGATCCGAGGACGGTGCAATGAGAATCGGTGTGCTCGGCGGTGGCCAGTTGGGGCGCATGTTAGCGCTGGCCGGCTATCCGCTGGGACTGGAGTTTGTGTTCTATGATCACAATCCACAGGCCTGTGCCGCTGCTTTAGGAACCCTGGTGCTTGGCGAGTTTGATGATACAGAAAAGCTGACGGCGTTCGCACAACAGGTGGATCTCGTGACAGTGGAATTCGAAAATATTCCACTGGCGGCACTGGAGCACGTGGCGCAGTTTGTTCCTGTATATCCCGGTCCCCGCGCCGTCAGCGCAGCGCAGGACCGCCTGGATGAAAAACAGTTGTTTCAGTCGTTGGGCATTCCAACACCCGAGTTTTATACCGCGGACAACGCTGAATCACTGGCTGACACATTAGCGAGTCATAATGAAACATTAATTGTTAAATCGCGTCGTTTTGGTTATGACGGTAAAGGTCAGTTAGTACTGGATTCAGCAACTGCGGCATCTAAAGCGTGGGAAACCTTAGGCGGCGTACCCTTGATTGCTGAACAACGTATGCAATTCCAGCGTGAAGTCTCCATTATCGTAGTGCGCAGCCGCAGTGGCGAGACAGGTTTTTATCCACTCACGGAAAATCTGCATAAGCAAGGCATATTACGTCGCAGTCAGGTGAGCGTACATGATCCGCTACAGGCCATGGCCGAAGATTATGCGCAACGTGTGCTAGCGGAACTGGATTATGTGGGTGTGCTGGCATTTGAGTTTTTCGATTGTAATGGTGAGTTGGTTGCCAATGAGATTGCACCGCGGGTGCACAATTCGGGACACTGGACCATCGAAGGCGCCGCCACCAGTCAGTTTGAAAATCATTTGCGGGCTATCCTGGACTGGCCTCTGGGTGATACCAGTGTGCGTGCCCGTTGCGTCATGTATAACGTGATTGGCGAAATGCCGGATCCTGCAAGCTTATTGAAAGTGCCGGATATCCATCTGCACTACTATGGAAAAGCGCCGCGTCCAGGCCGCAAGCTTGGTCATATCACCTTGTGGGGCAGCACCGAGGAGAATGCGCTTGCGGTAGAAAAGATGCTGGATGCCTGATATTGAATGGCTTAACGCATAATGATGATAGTTAGCTACATGTTATTGGTCTGAAAGAGACAGTAAATCAACCAGGAGTTTTGCCATGGCGATGGTTAATATGAAAGATTTGTTAAATCATGCATACAACAATCGTTATGCCGTGGGTGCTTTCGAAGTCGTAAGCCTGGATTTTCTGCAGGCGGTTATCGACGCTGCGGAGAACACCCGTTCTCCTGTGATTTTGAATATCGTGGAGCCGCATTTCGATTTATATGACCTGGAGTTACTCATGGCAGCCGTTGTGCGTGCAGCTAAACGCTCCAGTGTACCGATGGCGGTGCACATGGATCACTGCAGCAAGCTGGAGACGATCCACGCCGCCGTGCGCCTGGGTTGCAATAGCGTAATGTTTGACGCAGCCGCGGAAACGTTTCCGGTGAATGTCGAGCGCACCCGCGAAGTGGCTAAATTGGCCCATGCCTGTGGTATTCCCGTCGAGGGGGAAATCGGCTATGTCACCGGTATGGAAGCGGAAGATGGTGAAACCAATCCCAATGCGCCAGTGTTTACCCATATTGAAGAAGCGAAAGCCTATATTGAAAAAACTGGCGTGGATTTTCTTGCCGTATCTATTGGTACCGTGCATGGGCGAGTGAAAAACAAGCCGCGTCTTGATTATTCACGACTGGCGCGCATTCAGGAAAAAGCGAATGTTCCTTTTGTTATCCATGGTGGTACCGGGTTAACCGAACAACAATATCGCAAGCTTATTGATCATGGTGTAGCAAAAATAAATTATTTTACGGCATTGGCGGAAGTTAATACCAAACAGATCGAAGCCAACCTGAAGGGCAAAAAAGCTTCCTATCAACAAGTTTTTGCTGATGTACGCGAAAAGATTTCCGACGAAGTACAACGTTGTATGCAGATCTTAAACAGTGCCGGGCGTGCCGCGGAAGTACTGATGCAGTGTCAACCGTGGCGTAACCTCGAACATGTCATTGTGTATAATCCCAGTACCGACGATCAGTCCGCCATTAACGAGATGCTGAATAAAGGTAAACAGGATTTGAGTAAAATACCCGGTGTGCTCAATGTGGAACTTGGCCGCTCTATCGATGCGCAAAGTCGCTACAATTATTGCTGGTTAGTGCGCGTGGCTAGTGAAGAGGTGTTGAAAAGCTACAAAACCCACCCGATATATGAGTCGTACGCGAGTAAGTATTTCAGGCCGCTGGCTTCCGAAACGGTAGCCATTGATTACGAAATTCTCGACGTGGTGGAGTAGTTCAGGATGCTACGTTATTAACTTAAGAACACATTCGCCGAATAAGGCCCGGTAAATCCTGGAAAGACGCTATCGAGATTGGTGCCAACCAGGCGTGTGCTTAATAGTTCAGAGAGTACAGTCCGTAAGTCAGTGGTGATACGCAGGTCCTCACCCATCTCAAGGTTTGCCGTATCCAGGTACGGCCATTCAGTTACCACTTGTCCACCATTCACACCGCCACCCATAAGGTAGGCTAAACTGCCGGTGCCGTGGTCGGTACCTTGCGAGGCATTTTGCGCCACACGCCGGCCAAATTCCGTGTGCACCAATACAGTGATACGCTGCATGCGTGTACCCATGTCGGTATAGAATGCGCTGAGTGAGCCGGCAAGTTCTGATAAGGATTGCTCAATATAGTTGGGCAGGCTTTCGTGATGGTCCCAACCGTCGGAATCCAGGCATATCACTTCCACTGGCAATTCAGATTTAATGAGCTGTCCAGCTTGCAGCAACTTGTTACCTAACGCCGTGCTGGGATAAACAGCGTCGTTTTCCGGCGTAATAGTAGCAAGATTGGCCGCGCGCAGTTCGTCCATCGCCGCGAGTGCGGCCTGAGCCGGTCCATGGAATGGTACAGTATTGCGATACAGGTCGGCGAGTACCGTGGGATAACCAGAGTCGATAATGTCCTGGTCGAAACCGAATTCGTTGAGATTGCTGATGGCCAGCGGTTCGTCTGCGCCATACAGCGACACCGCTACATTACCACTAATGGATACCGCGCGAAACGCGGAACTGGAAGCGGGCGGACTAATAGTCAGATGACGGCCGAGCCAGCCGGTGTTGGGGCCAGCTTTGTTGTCCACGCCGCGTTCCACCAGTCCTTGCGCGGCAAAGTGGGAGCGGGAACCGTGGGGTACACCGATAGCGTGCACGAAGGCGAGATCACCAGCGTCGTAAATGGATTTGATAGGTGCTAGTGCAGGATGCAAACCAAAAAAGTTATCCAGGTTGATGGCGCTATTAGGATTACCGGGTGTAGGTTCGGGTACGTTAATCGTGCTGCGATGAGCGTAGTAATCAGGATCACCATGAGGCACCACGGCATTTAAGCCATCCGCGGCGCCGCGTTGAAATATGCATACCAGAATGTCACGGTCGTTGAATAGCATACGTTGATGATTCTCTTTTTGTCGTTATCCTAGCGAAGTTGAAAGTACGCGGAACTAATTAAGATAGCTGCAACGCCAGGTGCTGCTTGTTCGGGTACGTCTGGCGGCAGAATATCATTTGCGCCAACATTATTATTTCCACCCGGGTTGGCTAGTGTCAGCAGCCAGTCAATCAGTATGGCGCGGTCCTCAGGTAACAAGGGACGCATAAGTATGTTATCCGCCATTGCATCGACAATCGCGGTAATGGTATTCGCCCCGTTGAGTAGACTGGCGTAATCAATATCCAGTACATCAATGGCCGGAATGTTGGGTGCGTAACTTAAAAACGACAGTCGCCAGCGGTTGAGCAGGCCGCCGGTATTGGCCCAGTAATCCTGGGTATCTGGATAGCCATCGGGCGTCGGCCAGAAAAAGGGTAACTGGCCAAGCAGGCTTTGAGCGAAAAAGAACAACTGGCCGTTATCGGTAGGATAAGTCGTGTCGGGCGCCAGGGCGCGAACCATGCCGGCGAGAAATTCCGTGGGCCGGCAAAATTTGAGATCTTGAGTATCGCGAAACGCGGGTGTGGCGAATAATGCACGTAACGTGTTTTTAATATCGCCATTATACGCGGTAAACGCGGCAGCGACTGTATCAATCGTTGCTGTGTCTGGCGTGTCACTGATAAAGCGCCGGCAGAGTTTGGTTGCAATAAAGCGTGCCGTGGACGGATGCGTGGCCAGGATATCCAGTACCTGTTCAGCGTCGTTTTCACCACCGCCCGCGGCAATGGTATTGCCCAGTACTACTTTCGCATTGTTGTCATGTACCAGGGGTACGAATTTGAATGTGCCATACTCGCCACTGGCATCACCGGGAAACCTAAAGGACCAGCCGGTGAAACAACGCGCGACTTCTTTAACATCTTCTTCCGTATAACCGCCATCAACACCCAGCGTGTGCAGCTCCATCAGTTCGCGGGCGTAGTTTTCATTGGGCGCCGAGGCGAGATTGTAAAAGTTGTCGAGATAAAACAGCATCGATGGGCTGTGTGCCGACGCGCCTAACAAATCACGGAAATTCCCCAACGCGTGGGCGCGGATGACCTGCCGATCGTCCTCGGGTTTAAGTGTGGGCCCGAGGCCATTCAATAAATGGATATTGAAATGTTCGGACCAGAATTCCACCATCACCTCATACAGCTGGCGTTGACTGAATATTTGCCGGTACTGGCTAGCCATGGCCATCTGTTGCGCCACAATGCCGGCGTTATCGGGAAAGCCGGCGATTAATTGTTCCGGAGACTGCGTTGTGTTCGGAAAAAGTGTCGCAAGAGTGCTTTCTAGATCGCCGTCGTCAATGGTCTGGTAATTCAATTGATTTTCGAGATAAGCATCAATGCCCATGCTTTGGGCGGCACTCAGGGCGTCGCGGTGCACGCCAAAGCTGGTGCGCTTTAATATGGCATATTCCTGCGAGGCAGCGGGTAACGCTGGATCCGATGGCGCGGGAGTGCCCACGCCGCTATTACCGTTATTTCCACCAGAGCTGCACGCGGGTAAAGTGGTTGCCAGAGCCGAGTAGCCAAGCCCCATGCCCATGATTTTCAAGAAATCACGGCGGCTATGCAAACTGTCTAGCAGGGAAAGTAACTTTTTGCGCGCCGTTGCGTCGTCGAGCTTGGTTTGCGGTGAACGGGTGGTCAACGAGCTGTCCTTCGAAATACTGCAGAATTGAAAGTCTAACAAATAATGGAGATTAGAGCCTATACTATTTATTGATTAGTTGACAAGTATTCTGCTCAGTGGCGTTGCATAGCTAACTATATAGTTCTTACTTTTCGCTACAGATTAGCAGTGAATAAGATGTAAATAGCATAACTTTATAGATTTAATTATTTAACGATTATTGGAATGCGATGAATATTGAAAAAATCGTCAATGATTTTAGAGCAGTGGTACCGGCTGTGGATTTCTGGTCATTGCGCCTGGTTGCCGATAATACGCAGACAATTCACATGCGCCAGAATCAGTTGCTACCGCCCAGTCTGGAACAAAGCCAGGGAGCTTATATTACCCTGGTTCATGGCAATGGTGCGGCATACGCTGCGACCTGCCAGCTGGATCCGCATGGATTCCGCAATGCACTGCAACAGGCAATGGGCTGGGTGGAGATTGCCGGTCAGTATCCCATAATGTCGGCGCACGACATGCCACGGCCTGCTCGCTCAGGCAGTTACGAAACCCGTGTAGAAATTCCCTGGGATGCTACAACATTGAGTGACAAAATCACGATGCTTGCAGAGGTTAACCAGGCATTAAAAATACATGATGCCATTGTAGACTGGCAGGCCTATCTGAGTTGCCGTGACACAGAAGTTTATATTATCACCAGCGATGGCATTGAAATCTCGCAACGCTTTCATTATGTTTTTCCCGGTATGGATGCTGTTGCCAACAAAGGCTCGGAAACGCAACGGCGTACCGGCGGTGGTTGGGGCAGTGCGCGGCAGGGTGGCCTGGAACAGGTAGCGGCGCTGGAATTTCCCGGTGCGGCACACCGTGTTGCAGAAGAAGCGCTGGCGTTGCTGGATGCGCCGGAATGTCCCAGCGGTAACATGTCATTACTGCTCATGCCTAATCAGATGATGTTGCAAATCCACGAGAGTATTGGCCATCCCCTGGAGCTGGACCGAATTCTGGGTGATGAACGCAACTATGCTGGCACCAGTTTTGTGACCACCGATATGTGTGGCAGTTATCAATACGGTTCGGATTTGTTGAATGTCACTTTTGACCCGACGCTTGGTGAGGAAATGGCCAGCTATGGCTTCGACGATGAGGGCACTCCGGCAGAGCGCACTTATATAATACGTAACGGTATACTGGAACGCTTGCTGGGCAGCGCGACATCGCAAGTGCGGGCGCAGTTACCCGGCGTGGCCAATGCACGGGCCTCGGATTGGAATCGGCCGCCCATCGATCGCATGGCGAATCTGAATCTCGAGCCGGGTAATAACACGCTGCAGGATTTAATTGGATCTATTGAAAACGGAGTGTTGATGGATACCAATCTATCCTGGTCCATTGATGACAGCCGTAATAAATTCCAGTTTGGTTGTGAGATCGGTAAATTAATTAAAGACGGTAAAGTTACCGGAATTGTCAAGAACCCCAACTACCGTGGGATCTCCGCCACCTTCTGGCGCAACCTGAGCGCTGTTGGCGACAGCAGTACGTTCGAGGTGTGGGGTACACCTAATTGTGGAAAAGGGGAGCCCAACCAGATGATCCATGTAGGGCATGCGTCACCGGCCTGTGTATTCGGTAACGTGGATGTATTCGGAGGCGATTAATATGCCGACTCAGAATGCCGAACAGTATTTCCGTGAGTTAAGCGCAAAGATCCTTGCCCGGCTTGATGACTCGGAAGTGCTGTTGATAACGTTGGCGGGTGAGCAGTCTGACTTTGTGCGTTTGAATCGCAACTGCGTCAGACAAGCCGGTACGGTTAGCCAGCAAACCTTGCACCTCGAGCTCAACCGAGGGCAAAAACAAACTTCCGCCCAGTTTAATCTCTCTGGCGATTCAATAATGGATATGGAGCGCGCGACGGCCTTGCTCAAGCAGCAGCGGGAATTATTACCTTATTTGCCGGATGATCCTTTTATTCATTATGCAACCGGGCGTCACGATACTCATTATATCGCAGAGAATAAACTACCCGACGCAGCCGAGGTGATCGATGAAGTCATCAACACCGCTGCGGGACTGGATCTGGTGGGTATCTGGGCCAGTGGAGAAATGGTGCATGGCTTTGCCAATTCCTTCGGCCAGTTTAACTGGCATCAGACCAATAATTTTAATTTTGACTGGAGTGTCTATCTCCAGGCTGACAAGGCCGTCAAGCAAAACTATGCCGGTTACCAATGGGATAGTGATTTTTTTAACCAGAAAATTACTTACGCAAGACAAGCGCTGGACTTACTCTCGAAGACGCCTAAAACTATTGAGCCAGGACGCTATCGCGTATTTCTGTCACCCAGTGCAGTCAATGAGCTCATGCAATTATTGAATTGGGGGGCTTTTGGCCTGAAAAGCCACCGCACCCTGCAAACACCATTGCTTAAATTAAGTAAACAGGAGGTTAAATTACACGATGAGGTTTGTATAACAGAAAACAACGCCATGGGATTAACACCGCCGTTTACCAGTAAAGGTTTTATCAAACCGGATCAGGTTTCCCTGATCGAACATGGTGAATATCATTCCTGTCTGGCCAATTCGCGCAGTGCAAAAGAATATAATGTACCTCCAAATTGCAGCGTGGAGCATCCGCAATCGCTGGAAATAAAGGGTGGCACGCTGCATCAAAACGATATACTAAGCGCCCTGGATACCGGCGTTTTTGTCAGCAATCTCTGGTACTGCAATTATTCCGATCGTAATCATTGCCGCATCACCGGCATGACGCGCTTTGCCTGTTTGTGGGTGGAGAATGGTGTCCCTGTCGCGCCGTTAAACGTCATGCGTTTTGATGAGAGTATTTATCATATGTTTGGTGACAAGCTGCTGGATTTAACCGAGGAAAGGGAGCATATTTTTGAAACCTCCACTTATCACCAGCGCTCGGAGGACAGCACATTGCTACCGGGTGCGTTAGTCGAAGATTTTACCTTTACGTTATAATAGCTTTTCCTTGTTAGCAGCGTTAGAGAGCACAAATTGGTGCATTGACCCGATTAGCGGCAGGAAACCGGTGAAAATCAACAAGTCCAGTTTCGCCGCCTGCTCCTGATCTTGCTGAATCAAGAATTTCACAGGGGCGAGGCAAATCGCCAGGTTTTGTGAAAACCGTGTTCTGTTTGAATAAACAGCATTCCCAGCTGCATATCCAGCGGTATAACCTATCCTGCGTTATGCATTGCTGTATTATTAAATTTACTCCATTATATTGATTGATGAGAACCACAATTAAACAGTTGAACCGCGCGACCTTGAACCGCGCAATAATCGTACTGAGCGGCTGCATTGTTTTTTTATTCTCACCGCACACGCTTTCTGCTGAGGAATCAAAACAACGGGTATCCATCGCGATCAGTGGTGGCGCCAGCAAGGGTGCGTATGAAGCAGGTTTGAACTGGGCGATAGTTCACGTGCTGCGCTATGAGGCCGAGTCAGAAGATACGGTATTAAAGGGAAAGTATCGCCCCTTTGACGCGGTGAGCATGGCGGGCGCATCGGCCGGTGGCATCAATGCCATTATGTCGGCCATGGCCTGGTGTCTGCGGCCAGAGACAGAGCAGGGCATTGCCAGTACTCTCAATGACAACATTTTTCGCAACCTGTGGTTAGAGCATGATATCAATACCTTGCTCCCCGTCTCGCCGAGGTCACCATACTACAAGAGTGATGACGCCGTGCTGACGCGAAAAAGCCTGATTGAAAGCGCCAATGAATTGCGATCGTTGTGGGAGTCACCGGTATTTCGCAAAGACTGCCGGGTACCAATCGGCGTGACCGTGACGCGCGTGGAGCCGGAAAAACTGGCAGTCGGCGAAATCAGTGTCAAGAACCAGCGTTTTACTTTCCCCTTCGAGTTCCGGACCCACGACGATGGTACCGCGGGTTTTTACTTTGATCCAAAAGACTATCCCTTAGTTCTCGATTTTTCCATGGTGTTGATACCCCAAGAATCAGGTGCGCCAAAATATCAGATCGATAACCAGCGCATTATTGACGTGATAATGACATCGGCGGCGTTTCCTGTAGGATTTGGACGTAAGCGTTTACCTTATTGTCGCATCGCGGCGGCTTACGAAACCGGTAAGCCAAAAGTGGCTGAAGATAAGGACATCAAAACCAGACAATTGGTATGCCCGGAAGGCTATGAACTCAGTGAAGCGGAATTTGCTGATGGTGGTTTATTTGATAATTTGCCGATTGGTCTGGCGCGAATCCTGGCAGAGGAAAACAGACGCAGCAGAGTTAATCCGCTGCCGGTAACGTACTTATATATTGATCCCAATCGCTTGCGTTACAAGTTACCGGAGAAGAGACAGTTTGAGAAATGCTTGTCCGACAATCCACCTAAAGCATGCGAGGAAATAGACTACAGTTTTTTTTCCGAGAGTCGCCTGTTGCTGGGGGCCCTGGGAACAGCGCAGAGTTATGAACTCTACCGCGAGCTTACCAGTGATACCTGGTCGCATAATTTATCCCAAATTGCTTATCAAACCGCGGACCTGCTAGAAGCATCTGCTAGGGAAAGAACTTGTGAAAGTGAATTGCCTTTTTTCACAGAAAAACTGCCGTGCTATGCGGCATTGCGGTCTGCCAGCCGGCTTCTGGAAATCAGTTATGATCGGATCGATGCGCCCATAATCCAGCCATTTTCAATAAAACAACTGCAAGCTGAGGGTCTGGTCAAACGCTGTAAAAAATCCGAAGTATATTCGGAGGCCTTGATCGAAGCCGAATGTTATATAGATTTTATTAAGTTTCGAAAATATCTCGCGCAACAGGTGCAGGTGATACTGGAGTCAATGCCTGAGAACAATGAAATCCAGCTCAAGCGACTACGAAATTCCCAATTATCAATCCATAACGATCGCATTATTCGCGTCACCAGCCGGGGTGCGCCTATCACCGGTGAATTGCTTGAGTCATTCGCCGCCTTTCTGGATCTCAAGTTTCGTGAATACGATTACTACGTGGGGGTGTATGACGCCATTATGCAGGTCGGTCATGTGGTGTGTGGGCACCATTACTCGACCCAGCGCCAGCCGAAAGAATATCAGAGTTGCCTGGAGGCGGTAGTCAAACGTTTGCATGGCAAACTTGGTATAGCAGGCGATAAGCAAGGCAGTTATGTCTTTGCGTTACTGACCAGGTGGGAGCATGGCAGTGATGACCAATTTCAATTTGCCTATGATCCCATGCCGGAAACGGTGCGGGACATGCAGGTTATTCATGAGGGTCTGGTAAATTCCCTCGCCGCTGAATGGCAGCGTTCAGTTGGGATTGGCGAGACTTCCAGTGGGGAAGTAGAGTTTTTCAAGCACCTCCGTTCACAGGGTTTTCAACCGACACCAACTCAGGATGGTTCACGACCGCTGTTGGCGGATATTATACAGGATCCTGAATTATGGTCACATGAGCTGACCCGTCGCTTTACGGAACGGCTTATCGCATTGGAAAAAGACACAGCACGTATCTACAAAGAACGTGAACCGGATCCAACTAAGCGTCCAGAAACCAATGAAGGATTATTGGGTGGTGCATCGTTTGTGCTGCGTTCTTCAACTTATAGATACCAGGCTTTTGATTTTTCTCCATCGACCGCGCCGAAACACTGGAAGTGGCGTTATGTAATTCCCTATGAAATTGCTTTTGATCTGGTTGAAGGCGCTCTGCAAGTTACCTGGGCGCCGACGTGGGCATTGTCAAAATATGATTTGTTGACGGCAAGGGGCTCGGTGGCATTTGCAAAAGGTTTAATTGGGGAGGAGTCGCATAAGGTAAGGGATAATTTTTTTGTACTCGGCATTGGATATTCACGGTTGACAACTAGCAATATTGTCAGCGGTTATGGAATTGCGCCGGGTTATTATCAGTTTTTCCGCACACCGGAATCGGGTAGTGCCGATTCAATTGGCGGGGAAATGTACCTGTTAGTGCTGGAGAATAAACTCAGATTCGCGCTGGGTACGCGCGACTTTGATGATGTTGAGAACAGTTGGTATTTTTCCTTTGGTGTAACAGACATCCCGGGTATTGCCTACTGGTTCTCCCGTTAAACACCACGATTACCTGCTGGTCAAGCAACGTAAAATAGAATGGCGACGAAGTGGCTAATGCTGCCCGCAAGAACAAAAAGATGCCAGATGCCGTGGGCATAAACAAATTTATCGGATAACGCATAAAAAACAATCCCGCCGGTATATAGCAGGCCGCCATAAAGCAGCCAGTCGAATCCTGCTTCGGGCAGCTCTTGAAGCAGCGGATTGAGTGCTATAACAACCAGCCATCCCATTAACACATAAATAATGACCGGCAGAATGCGTTTGCGCTTTCTGACCGCGGGCAGCGCGTCCAGGACAAATCCAAAAACAGCAATGCCCCATATCGTGCCAAACAACGACCAACCCCAGGCACCTTCCAGCGTGACCAGGGTAAAAGGCGTATAGGTGCCGGCAATAAGTAGATAAATCGCCTGATGATCGAGTACGAAAAAAACGCGTTTCGCGTTACCTCGTAATCCGTGATACAGCGTTGAGACCAGGTACAGGGCAAACAGGCTGAAACCATAGATGCTAAAGCTCACGATTTTCCATGGATCGCCTTTTAAGGAGGCCAATACTACTAATATAGCTACTCCGGCTAAGGCTAAAGCCGCGCCAATAAGATGGGTTAATGTATTGAATCGTTCACCGCGATCCATGGCAAATCGTTTTCCTCATTCATCTGCGATATACTGCAAAGGGCTGATCACCGAAAAAGTGTCATCTACATGCCATATATATTAAATCAAATTCATGGGACAGTGTGCACTACTATATGGATCGGAGTATTTTTCTGTACCGTTGCCTGTGCGCAACCGAATGCGGTTCATCAATCGCCAACTTTACGTACCTTTGTTTACGAATGTGAGTCGGGTGCCAGCTTTATTGTTAATTACAAGAATGAT
>Ga0209742_10000184_pt1 | contig 35632 bp, 34 predicted proteins | sample DeeMarSeWOR38_10_FD_187462 | JGI IMG/M metagenome (GOLD analysis project Ga0209742, IMG submission 187462) | Marine sediment microbial communities from White Oak River estuary, North Carolina - WOR-3-8_10 (SPAdes) (version 2) | ecosystem: Environmental > Aquatic > Marine > Intertidal zone >...
CTCCGGCGCCTTCAATGACGCCATCGGTAAAAACTTTCCAGCTGTCAAAGGCGGGAAATTTTTTATTCATTGAGTGGAGCTCAGCCGATATGGATTTAAACACCGTGCTTTCAAGGGAATTTAGCACCGCCTCTAAAACGGTATCCAAAAATGCTTCTCTGGGGGTGCTTTCGTCAATCTGATTTCGGTTGGCGATTTCATATCCCTGACGAAACCCCAGCTGATGGGCGCGCTTTGTGAGTTCATCTATGGGTTTTTCTGTCATCATTGGCCGAAACTATTTAGAGAGAGCGGCCGTGCCCCGGTAATTGAAAGTCGCAGGTTTCCAGCCCGGCAGATACATGGTATCCATTGCCCTTATTTTGAAGCCTGCCTGTTGCAGCAAAGATGGAATGGGCAGGTTCAGGTTGCAGCCACCGCTAATTCGTTTCCAGATCGGATTCAGCCGATCCTGCCAGCGCCGCACGGCCGCATCGGGAGCCGCGCCGTGTTCACAAAATATCAATTGGCCGTCCGGTTTTAACACACGGCGTATCTCTGCGAGGGCCTGGACAACATCAGAAACCGTGCAAAGGGTGAAGGTAACCAGAACGCTATCGGCGCAGCGGTCATCAAGCGGTATCGCTTCAGCACCGCCTTTGATGAATTCCACGCTAAATCCGGCCCGGGTCAGAGTCTTCGCGGCCATATTCCATAACTCTTGCGACGGGTCTATGCCCCAAACGTGCCGCACCTTACAGGGATTATAGAATGGCAAATTGAGTCCGGACCCGATCCCGATTTCCACCACGCGGCCGGCGGCCTGTGACACAACTTTTTCGCGCTGTTTCCTAATCGGCCTTGCGCTGCAGAGGAAATGTAAGGCTCTTGGCAAAAAATATTTATGGTAAAATCGCATGGTCAGAATTTCGATGGGAAAAAAGAAACGAAGTTCTTGGCCTTAAGGGGGATAAGGGTCCAAGATTCGGCCACCGGTTGAATCCGTGGCCCGGAAAGGTGAATATGGAGGCTTTCAAAAAAACTTTCCGTATCTTGAAACATGGTTATGGAAAGCAGCATAAACGCTGCCAGTGCTCATTGCAGTTCTATTTGTGGCCCCTGAACATGTGAATGATAAAAAATAAAATGGCGCCTCCCAGCAATACAATCACCAAAGGCAGCGAAATCACGGTCTCGGCAAAATCTTTAATAGCTGGCGATGAAATGCCGTCGACCCAGTCCTGAGCACCTTCACCGAGAACAGCTTCAAACCTGATATTTTCATACACATAATCATTAGATGTGCCCATACCAAGAAACCCTTCTATGACCTGATAGCCAAACAGTAGAATTGCGGATGCCAGTAAAACGAGTCCAATAAGCGTATAAGTAGACATTGCTGCCGCCTTTCTTTTATAGCCTCAATTATAAACGAGTCTGAGGCGTTCATACAAGACAAAGGTATCAGATTGCTTTCCTTCCTTTCGCTTGCATTAGTAGCAATGGAACGCCTCCTTGACCGCTTCGGCGACCAGGATCCAAGGAGGTTCATCCAGCTTGTCTGGATGATTTGCGAGATAGTCCTGCACGACAAGCTTTACTTCCTTGATTTTAACGCCTTTGGGAATACAGATTTTTTCAGGCTTCAGCACACCGTCATACATGGCGCGATAGGCAAAGGTTACTCCTGATATAAAACCCAGACCGTAGCCATAGAGCTCCGGATCGCTGCTTTCAATGCAGGACAATAGATTATGACCGCTGTTCATGGGCCCGCACTCTGCCATCGAATTTACGGATAGGGCTAAAACGATGATCGCAGCCATTACGATTAAGAGTGATTTCATAAAAGCACCTTCTTTCCCCCTTTGGTTCCCGCAGGCAGGCAGTCAGGGACTCTCCTTTTCGGCGTGGTGCTCCTTCCCCCATGGCCTTATTGAATGTTAAAATATCATGAATTCGCTTTCACTACAAATCCCCCGAGCAGGAGAGTTCGAATCCCGGCTCAGCCGTTTCATTTTTTGGCTTCAGGCCATTTACTATCAAGTTGGCCCAAAAATCTCAAGTCATCGATTATTAAAAAAAACATAAAAGCAAAAATGCGCGGTTATTCACAAAAATTTTATCACGCCCATAACATAAGATCAAATCCGCCGCCGGCATGTCATCGTGGGCCTGCTAAATATCGGTGACTTAACCCGGGATAAAAACGCTCATTCAGGTTATTGACATTTGAAATTCATATTCTTAAACTGGACAGGCTGCCCCCAAAATAAGTATGTATATGGCATTAAAGCCAAAGGATGCGAACATTTCTTTGTTCGCTTTTCAGTTTTGTCTGCTGAGGAGGTTTGTAATGTTTCTATCACTGGCGCAAAGCCGCAGAAGTATCCGAAAATACCAGAACAAACCGGTAGAGTCCGAAAAAATCGATCGATTGGTGGAAGCATTGCTGCGCGCACCGACATCCATGGGGAAAAATTCGTGGGAATTTGTTGTCGTTACCGATCGCAGTCTGCTGAAAAAGCTGTCCAGCGCAAAACCACATGGAGCCGCATTTTTGAAAAATGCGGCTTTAGGAATCGTGGTATGTGGAAACCCACAAGTCGCAGATGTTTGGATTGAAGATGCATCAATTGCGTCTATTTTTATTCATCTGGCGGCCACATCCCTTGAACTTGGCAGTTGCTGGATCCAGATCCGGAAAAGAAAACATGATGACACGCAAGCGGCGGAGGCCTATATCGCCCGGATACTGAACCTTCCGGCCCACATCAGGGTGGAAACCATCATCGCAATCGGCTATCCGGCGGAAAGCAAGCCCGCGCATCCGAAAGAAAGTCTGCCTTACGATAAAGTGTCGCTCAACAAATACGGTGTGCTGTTTTCCGGCCGCCCATGATATTTTTTTAAGACGCGGTTATGCGGAAAGTTCGATTGTATAGGTCCGCTTGTTATGGACCACGAAGATCACAAAGAATATGAAGGCCGAGCAGGCAAATTCAGCCAGCTTTTCTTTGTGATCTTCGTGCCCTTCGTGGTTGTTAGCGCGTTACTTGGGCCTTATGCATAACGTATTTTAAAATTTTGCTTGCGGGAAGTGCAAAAAGGCAAAGAAAAACGGTTCGTCTCTTTTAATTTGACAAAAAAGCGTAAATAAAAAATATAATGCCCTTACCAGAAGTGGTTTCAAAACCCCATCTGAGGCTCAAGGTCTGTGTTGTCCCGCGCATCGAAATGCTCACGTACTACCGTGTTCGCTCCGCTTCCAATGCGCGGGACGCCTTGCCCTTGAGCCTGATCTGAGGTTTTGAAAAAACTTCTAAAGAGCTGATCCCATTTAGGAGGGCTTTTTCTCATTATGGATGAAGACAAACGTTACCTGACCGCCCAGGAATTGCTGAATGACTCATTTGAGCTCGGTCTGCGCATTTTCAAAAGCGGATTCAGGCCCAGCTTTATCATCGGCGTGTGGCGCGGCGGCACGCCGGTGGGCATTGCCGTTCAGGAAATACTGGATCACCTGGGCGTTAAAACCGATCATATCGCCATCCGCACCTCTGCTTATTACGGTATCAAAAAACGTAAAAAAACCGTACGGGTCCACGGATTGGAATATGTCATCGAGCATGCGAACTGGGAAGACGGCTTGCTGATCGTGGATGACGTATTTGATACCGGCAGCAGCATCCAGGCGATATTTGAGGTTCTGAAGGAAAAGATGCGTCGCAACACGCCGAAGGATATTCGGGTTGCCACCGCTTGGTTTAAACCAAAATACAATTTAACGGAGATTATTCCGGATTATTATATTCATGAGACCGATCAGTGGCTGGTTTTTCCCCACGAACTGGAAGGGCTCTCCCGCAAAGAGATATTTACCCATAAACAGGGTCTGAAAAAATTGTTTGAAGATATGGGGCTGGATTAAACAGCTGAAGCTGTCGTTTTCAGGTGTCCGGCTGAAGAAAAAAACCCCGCTTATCTAAAATCGTATCGGGGTTTTTTAATGACAACAGCTTGTTTCCAGATGGAAACGGATTATTGCTTTACCCAGGCTTCAGCATCCGCCAGGCTGGTAAAAACTTTAATTGTCTGGGGCAAATCTTCGGCGATTTTAGCAAAGGCTTCTGCCAGAGCCGTTTGCGCCCCGGGTTTCATAACCAGCGCGGTTTTGTTTATCCTGGAATCTTTGGGGTAATTTAGTTTGATGATCTCTTTTAACTTGGGCAAATCATCGTAGGACATATTTTCCGGGCCCTCACGAAATACCCAGATTCTATTTTGTTCCGGAATCTCTTTCACATAGAACAACCTTGCAACACCTTGCTGTATCTCTCTGAGATCAATCCCGGCTTTGGGTTCGATTAAAATATAATCTTTTTTTATGGTTATTTTTGGTGGCATATTCTGGATACCGGTAAAAGTTCTCCGACCCCCTTATAAATAACATCTGGAACCAAAACAAGTCAATACAAGACACAATGATTTCCGGCGGCTCATCTGATCAGGACGGTCTGCGCTCCTTAATTTTTTCGTTGATGATTTGCCTGATCTTTTGCATGGTCGGATCGGCCGCCGGAAATTTTTCCCCCTGTTGCAAAGCCATTTGAGATTCCTGGCGGTAGGTCGCACGAATGGCATCCATTACCTCGGAGATGAATCCGGATACGGATTGATCCACGTCAACGCCGGAAAAATAACGCTGTCCATAGATCGCTCTTGCGGCATTATCGACAAAGATGGCCGCCGCACGCTCCTGGCTGACGCGTGCCATCACTGCTGAAATTTCCAGCCTGATGATTTCTCCCCTGGCGTTTAAAAGCACCAGCGCCGTCTGCTGGATCAGCTTCGGTGTTTTTGACGCTTGCGCCAGATATTCCTGCTTTAAAAATCTGCCAGGGGCAAACCACGGGTGTTTTTCGTTCAATTGGCTCAGCAAATCCTGGAATTCCGGGCCGTCATAAAATCCGCCCAGAAACAGCGCGTGGGCCCGATCCGCGATTCCGGCCGCTTCCCGGTTGAGGGTCCATTTGTCCCGTTGCTGTTCGCGGGTTGCGGGGTCTTTGGCCGGCACTAAATAGGGCAGGAGGCTTTCACGATGCTGTGCCAGTGCGGTGACATTGGCCGGCATCACATCTTCTCCGATCGAAGCCGGGGTAGAAAATTCAAGGTATAGATTATCATCGGTATTGATGATGCCGCCCCTGCTGAAGGCCGTCAGCCCTGCTGTGCCCATGATAAAATAGCTGAGAAAGTCGGTGGCGGTTTCCATCATCACCGGTTTCAAGTCCCTGGATACAGCAGGATCCGCCAGGCGCCGCATTAATTGTGCTTCATCGATGATCAAGGGCTCATTGCTGCCGATCAGCTCGGCATCATACTGCGTCAGCCAGGCCATGGTATATTTGAAACTCATTGAAAAGGTTTTGACAACCGACTTGAGGTTATCCACGCTCAGCTCATAGATCGGCAGCCACTGGCACATGATGCCGCCGGGCAAAAGTTTCGCCGAGGCGATTTTAAAATATTCGGCAGTATACAGATACCCGGAGCCCTGGGTCCAGGGGTGGATGGGATCCGCGGTGATGACATCATAGCGGTCCGGCGTGGTCATCAAAAAATTGCGGCCGTCGTTGAAAACTGTTTTTAGCTCGGCATTGTCGAGCACATGGTTATTGTAAGCGGCAAAAGTCCGGGCGGCGCCGATCACATTCGGTTCGATTTCCACCAGAGTTAATTCCTCAACAGCGGGGTGCACCGAAGTTGCTCCCAGGGTCATACCGGTTCCCAGACCCACCACGAGCACCTTGCGTGGATTTTTGTGCAGCAACATGGGCAGATGGCCGAGAGTCAGCTGGCATTGCCGGTCTCTTAGCGCCGACGAGGCAACGACTTTTCCGTTAACCATTACGGCTTGAATGCCGCCAATGATTTGGATGGAGCTGATGGTCGAATCAATGCCCTCGTGGTAAAAAAGGACCTCGGTGTTCTCAAGGGCGTCTTTCTTCCGTTCCGGGGTATTGAAGGCATCCGGTTGATTGTTTCGGAAAATCGCAAAATATTTCCGGTCCCACATCCTGAAGGCAGCAGGATTGAGAATCAAAACCGTCAGGGCGGCTGCGGTCAGACCGGCGAACCCCCAGCCAAGGGGTTTGATACGCTGCACGCTTAAGACCACCTGCAGGCCCAAACCGATATTGATTACGGTTAAAAGCTGCAAAGACCTTTCGATGCCGAAGATATAGATCAGGAAATAGCCGCTGACCGCCGAACCCAGGATCGCTCCCACCGTGTTATATGCCAGCACATTTCCCACCGCATGCCCGACGCTTTTTCGGTAGGTTGCATTCACTTTGCCGGCGATTGGAAACGCCAGTCCCATAAAAAAAGCCGGTATGACCATATAGCAAAACGCCAGGCTTAGATTCGCCCACTGCCGCGCGCTGAATACCCCCAGACCCCGGTTTAGAAAAAATTCCTGCAGAGCTATTGAATGGACGGGAAGATCCCGGATATAAAATGTGACCGCCAGGGCGCTGATACCGATGACCAACTGAACGATGCCAAAGGCACCCACCTGTTTGCGGGTATCGGCAACGGCAGAGGGGACGAGCTTGAGAAAAAGTCCGTAGGTCTCGCTGCCCAGCGCAATTCCGGTCAGAAATGTCGCCAGCATAATGGTAAACCCGTAGACACTCGTTCCGATGGTCAGGGTTAAAATGCGGGTCCAGAGAACTTCATAACCCAGGGCGCAAAACCCGCTGACCCCGATCCCCATGAGAACCATGCGGAATGCAAACCGGTTTTTAAATTCAGAGGGTTCAGACGGCGGGGGTGCAGATTTTGCAGCCGGGCGAACACCCGTATCTTCAGCGCCGGTTTTTCGACGGTCAGACGTTACGGCCAAAGGGTCCGGAAGCAGGATGCATACCAGGCCGATCAGGCTGTTGATCACGATGGCAATGGTCAGCGTGGTGCTGACTGAATAAAACCGAAGCAAAAGAAACCCGGTTGCAGCAGTTCCGACGACGGCCCCAAAGGTATTAAAGCCGTAGAGGAAAGCCAGGTGGGTTGCCAGTTTTTCAGGATGTCTGGAAACAAACCGGGTCAAAACCGGAAGTGTTCCTCCCATGAGAGTGGTGGGCGCAATCAGTGAAACCAGGGCAAATAATACGCGGATGAGGGAAAGATAAAAATTATGATTTTCTTTACCCTGGACCAGAAAAATGTAGACGGCCGGGTAGATTTTCAGCAAAATTATGAACAGGACTGCAAAAATGGCAATGCCAATTTCAAGCCATCCGTAAAATCTCAGGGGGTTTTTAATCTTATCGACCCGTTTGCCGATAAGGAAACTGCCCAGGGCGAGGCCCCCCATGAATACCGACAGCACAGTGGTCACTGCCAGATGGGTCCCGCCGAAGATCAGGCTCAAAGAACGAACCCAGACCACCTCATACATCAATGCCGCCGCACCGGATAGAAAGAATATCCCGTAAACAAGAACTAAAACCTGCTGCAAATATATGATCCTTTCCTGCTTTTGATGATCGGCCAAGTCTTTGTAAAGCTTCTTTATATAACGATAAAAAGATCAAGGGGTCAAGCCGTCATGGGTTGATGCTGAAACCGATCTGTTTTTAGCCACCCTTTGCCGGACCGATAAAAAGGGAAAAACCCTTTAATCCTTTACTTTAGCCAGGAAAATAGGGAAGCTTGAAAGTGGATTAACAGCGGGAAGCTTATTGGAGGCCGAAGTATTCTGCGAACATCGATTTCAATTCCGTGGGGGTGGCAGCCCCCAGAAAAACTTTCGGCGCGTTCAGTCCATCGGTCATGATCAAACCAAACGCATGGCCCAAATCACTGCGAAAGTAGGTGATGATCTCACCGGAGTTAAATTGAATTCTGATATCCTCGCTGGAGGTGAAGATTTCCTGGATTCCATTGGCTTCCAGATAGGAACGCACCTGAAGCCGGTTATGGGCAAAATCGTAAAGCTCTGTATCGATTGCATCTTTATCTTGCGCGCTCAGGGCAACATACTCGTCCCAGGAAGGCCCGAAAAAAACCACCGCGCTTCCACTGATGGTGAAGGTGTTTGCAATTCCTTCACCCTGCCCTGTCAGGGCCGGCCCTGCCATAAACAGTAAAATTAAAACTGCCGCTAAATTTTTCATGGTGCCCTGCCTTCTTGATGAAAAAATTCACCAGATCGTTTTGTTAAAGATTCCCTCGAGAAAAAGCGCCATATCTTGAGGGGGTCAATCTTTTTAAATGACCTTGCTGCTTTTAATTCAAATGGTAATTATCATAAGCCTGAATGCAATAAAACCGCGGAAAAAATCGTAAATGAATTCCCTGCAAATCATCCTATTCGTTTTTTTTGTCTGTGTAAGATTTTAGATGTTGTTTTTTTTCAAGCACTGATGATAAACTGAAACCCTCCATAACGTCTGCCCTCTTTGTGGTTTGGTGTTATGGTTAGGCTATCTCGGTCGTTCCGCAATGGGCGACTGGGATAGCCTGTATTTTTTTAGGCCGTTCATTTTCTTTTACGCGGTTATACGGAACGTTCCAGTTGTATAGGTCCGCTCGAGATGCACCACGAAGATCACGAAGAAGATGAAGGTAGAGCAGGGAAATTCAGCCATGCTCTCTTTGTGATCTTCGTGCCCTTCGTGGTATATAAAGTGCTACTTGATGTTTATGAATAACCGTATACTTTCTTATCCGGTGCTTTCAGCGGCAACTCGCTTTACGGGGCCCTCGCTGATGAGCCAGTGCAAAACGGCGGCCATTACACCCAGGGCTGCCCCCAGCCACCACACCAGATCGTAACCGCCGCTGCGGTCAAACAGCCAACCGCCCAGCCAGACGCCGATAAAGCTGCCCACCTGATGGCCTAAAAAGACGATACCGTAAAGCATGGCCATGTAACGGGTTCCGAACATAACGGCAACCAGACCCGAGGTCGGTGGCACGGTCGCCAGCCATAAAAATCCCATGGTCGCGCTAAACATCAGCACTGATACCAGGCTGAACGGGATCAATAAAAAAAGGGTGATGACAACCGCGCGGGCCGCATAGATGAACACCAGCAAATATCGCATGGACATCCTGCCTGATATCATGCCGGAAAGATAGGCTCCGAAAACATTGCATAAACCAATGATCGATATGCTCCAGGCGCCGACTTTGGGATCAAAGCCCCGGTCGGTTATGAAAGCCGGCATGTGCGCCGTAATGAAAGCGACATGAAAACCGCAGACAAAAAACCCCATGACCAGCAGCAAAAACGATCGGTAATGCAATGCCTCCTGCAGTGCTTCCGGAACCGTCTGGTCCTTTTCTATCTGTCCTGATTGCGGTCGTCCGGAATACGGTGCCAGCGGCATGGCCAGCAATGCCATGATCAGGGCCGAGCCCGCCAGGATGTTGAGTGTTAGGCCCCAGCCGTAAGCATCGATTAGCACTTGGGCGAGCGGCACGATGGCGAACTGGCCGATGGAGCCGGCCGCGGTTCCAAGCCCCAACGCCCACTGCTGCCGTTGCGGGCCGACGGCCCTGGCCATGGCCGGCAGGATGATGCCAAATGAGGTTCCGGCAATCCCTGCACCGACCAATATCCCGGCAGAGGCGTTCAGCTGCCAGGGATTGTCCACACCGGGCATCAGCACCATGCCCAGAGCGTAAAGAAATGCTCCGGCAACCACTACTTTAACATTGCCAAAACGGTCTGCCAATCCCCCGGCAAAAAATGCAATGATACCCCAAAAAAGGTTTTGAACGGCCAGCGCGATGGAAATGATTTCGCGTCCCCAGCCGTTGGCTTCGGTAATCGGCCTGACAAAGAGGCCGAAACCGGCACGATAGCCGAAGGAGAGCAGCAACAGCAAGCAGGCAGTGGCGATCAGAAAACCGCTCGACGCATCACTTTTGGGGGTAGTTGTCTGGTACACCGGATAGCAATCCACTTCTAACTAGATTTGCATTCGCACGCACAGCCATTTATTCATGATTGCTGAATTGTCCCTAAAATCAGAAAACCCCACTGATCGTTATGCGAAATGGGGTTTTGATTTTTCAGGTATTTAAAAACGCGGGTCAGCAAAATTCGACTCCGACACCGAAGGGATAATTCGGGCCATCTTCATCGTAAATTTCTTTGCACCATTTTACAATACCGCGGTAATTATCCGGGCAGGATTTGAACGGCAGATTGTCCAGTCTGAATCTAATCCGGGCTCCCGGCTTGAAGGCAAATTCAGTTTCAAAGTACATGCCCTCGCCGCTCATATTATTAATTTTGCCGTAGGAAAAGGATCCCTTATTTTCATCTTCAATCAAAATGGTCGAATGATGATAAAACCGCTTGCATTTTCGATAGTCAACAGCAGCTTCCATTCTTCACCTCCATATGTCTGATTGTATCATTTGAAACTTGAGCATTGCCGCCGTCACTGCAATCAGGAGCATCAACTTTTTAAATGAAATGAATGGGTCGCAAGATCGAATCTAGGGACATTTTCTGATAGGCTATTTTATATGCCACATTGTGGCATATGTCAAGGTTAATAAGCGTCCTCGGAAGCATTTCCTGAAACCACCAAAAAATACCCCCGGCCGGACCATTTATCCTGACACTGAGCTTCGGAACACGCAGCGTTTCTGCTTTTTCAATAAATTAAAACGGTTTTGGGTATCAGGCGCCGTGCCGATCTTGTTGACGAAAAAGACAGAATCATGGTAGAAAAATAAATTATTTTTACCCATACGCTAACCGATGCCCAATGGAATCCGTTACTATTTTTCAGGTCGCAACTTTTATCCTCGCCACAATTGTGATTACAGCTTTGTCCCGGCGCTCTTTGGGCAATCCCAGATCCCACGGGTTTTATCGATTTTTTGCATTTGAATCGATCCTGATCATTGTTCTGCTCAATATCCCCTTCTGGATAAAAAACGCGTTTTCCCCCTTGCAAATCTTATCGTGGCTGTTTCTCATCTGTTCCCTTGTTTTCGTCATCCAGGGAGTTTATTTGCTTCGGAAAATAGGCGGATCCGCTAAAAGACGGGACAGCCCGGAAACCTTCGCTTTCGAAAATACGGCCAATCTCGTCACTGAAGGTATCTATAAGTTCATTCGACACCCGATGTACAGCTCTCTGCTTTTGCTGGCCTGGGGTGCGTATTTAAAGCACATCACCATTGCCGGCACGATTGCAGTCATCGCGGCAACGGCCGCACTGGTTGCCACTGCGAAAATGGATGAGCGCGAATGCCTGCATACCTTTGGCTCTGCGTATGAGGCCTATATGAAGAAAACCAAAAGATTTATTCCGTATTTATTTTAGGGAGAAATTAAGCATGACCGGCAAAAAGAGGAATTTTTCCAGGAGAGATTTTATGAAAACCGCCGGTGCGGCCGGTCTGGGTTCCTTACTGGTCCCCTTGAGCGTATCGAGAGGAGCACACGGCAGCGATTCGACCAAGGCGCCTGAGCAGGTGATGGTGCCGACGCGACCGTTCGGAAAAACAGGCGTAAAGGTCTCCATTCTTTCACTGGGGGGTGTCTTAAGGAGTTCTGACCAGTTAATATTCAGGCAGGCTTTTAAAATGGGCGTGACCTATTGGGATACGGCCGATTCTTACGGCCGGGGGAAAAACGAAAAGGCCATCGGCAAATACTTCGACAGGTTCCCGGATGACCGCAAAAACGTGTTTCTGGTAACCAAGGCAGGGACTTCAGATCCGCAAAAATTAACCGAGAAATTAAGTACATCGCTTCAAAGAATGAATACATCTTACGTCGATATGTTTTTCATTCATTATGTCAGTGATGTAAAAGATGAACTGACCGCTGAAGTCAAAACCTGGGCTGAAAATGCCAAAGCGCAGGGAAAGATTCGTTTCTTTGGATTCAGTGCCCATAAAAATATGGAAAACAGTTTACTGGCCGCAGCCAGGCTGGGATGGATCGATGGCATCATGATGAGTTATAATTACCGGCTCATGGTAAAAGACAAAATGAAAAGCGCAATTGACGCCTGTGCCAAGGCGGGAATCGGGTTGACCGCCATGAAAACCCAGGCGGCCTTCACGGCCAATTTTTATGCTTCGATCGGCTCTGAAACCGATGATGCCCTGAAAATGACAGAACGCTTTTTAGAAAAAGGATACACCGCTGAGCAGGCGAAACTCAAGGTGGTGTGGGAAAATCCGAACATTGCCAGCATCTGCTCGGCAATGCCGAACATGACCATCCTGCAGGCCAATGTTGCCGCAGCCTTGGATAAGAAAAACCTGTCTGAAGCTGACAAACAACGCCTGGAGCAATATGCGCAACAAACCGCCCCCGGCTATTGTGCCGGCTGTGCAAATATTTGCGAACCGGCGGTCGATCTGGATATTCCGATCAGCGACCTAATGCGCTATTCCATGTACCATCATAGCTATGGAGATCATCGTACCGCGCAAAGATTGTTCAATGCGCTGCCGGCAGAGGTCCGGGCCAATATTTTGAAAGCCGACTATTCCAATGCGGAAAAAGATTGCCCCCAGAGAATACCCATTGGTCGGGTTGTGAGAAGAACTTGTGCCGATTTAACTTGAGTGTTAAATTTTAATGCTTCCGTGTATTTTCTTCTTTTGACATCCGGCCGGACTTCAGGTATGCTGGATTTTAGCTCAGCGGGGCGGAATACCGGATGAATCTCGATGCTCGGGATACCTTATCATTTAACAGCCAACAAAGGACCTGGAGCTATGAAAGATTTGATCAGCGAAATTGCACGGGCACTTGTTGACCGGCCGGAGCAGGTAACGGTTACGGAAGTTGAGGGTGGTCAGACATTGATACTGGAGCTCAAAGTCGCCAAACAGGATATGGGGAAGATTATCGGCAAGCACGGCAGAACGGCTCAGGCGATCCGAACCATATTGAGCGCAGCATCCGGAAAGGCCAAAAGACGCATTGTCCTTGAAATTCTGGAGTAATCGGATCTGCCTATACTCAGGGGAACCCGAATACGCAACAGGATTTTTTATTCGGATTACAATTCTGCAAAATTTCCATATTCTTGGCCTGTGCCAGATACTTGCACTGCTGGCGAATCATCAAACCTCAAGAATTGAAAGCACCAAATGAGTTTTCTTGCCCAGCTTAACCATTAAGTTTATACAATCATATAAATCGATCATCTCCCACGGTACCTGGAAACGGCACTTTTTCAAATCGAATCGATTTAAGTTCTGCAGCACGACAGCGCCATTCAAAAGCGATTATTTTTCCTGATCGATCCTTTGTAGTCATCACCAAAATCAATGGGGGACACTCATGACTGAAGAGCGCGCCCATCGCAAACTCAGCGGCATTCTCAGTGCGGATGCCGCCGGTTACAGCCGCCTGATGCGGCAGGATGAAGCAGTCACCGTTGCTACCCTTAAGGCCCACAAAGAGGTGATGGCCGCCTTAATAGAGAGATATCGGGGCCGCATCGTCGATTCTCCGGGGGACAATCTCCTGGCTGAATTTGGCAGTGTGGTCGACGCAGTCGAGTGTGCGGTGGAAATCCAGAAGGCACTTAAAGCCAAAAACGACGCGTTGCCCGATGATCGCAAAATGGCGTTTCGCCTGGGTATACACCTCGGTGATGTTCTCGAGGAAGAGGATCGAATCTACGGTGACGGCGTCAACATTGCAGCACGGATCGAAGGTCTGGCCGAACCCGGCGGGATTTGCATTTCAAGAACAACCTACGACAGTGTCAAGGATAAATTGTCTCTGGGATATGCCTATCTGGGAGCGCACAGCGTTAAAAACATCGCCGAGCCGGTGAGGGTATACCGTGTGTTGACGGAGCCGGAAGCCGCCGGTAAGGTCATCGGCGAAAAGCGGTTTTTAGGCCGGTTTTCCCGGCGGGCAGCCCTGGCAACCATTCTAATTTTGGCGATTGTTGCCGCCGGGGTTGTTGGCTGGAACCTCTATCTCCAGCGATCCCAAAAAGAAACCCCGGCTTCAATAGATAAGATGGCCTATCCCCTGCCGGATAAGCCTTCCATCGCCGTACTGCCTTTTGACAACCTGAGTGGCGACCCAGAGCAGGATTTTTTCAGTGACGCCCTGACCGAACAGATCATCTCTTCGCTTTCCAGGGTGCCGCGGCTTTTTGTTATCGCCCGAAATTCAACGTTCGTTTACAGGGGGAAACCGGTGAAAATTCAGCAGATCGCAGAAGATCTGGGCGTCAAATACGTTTTAGAGGGCAGCGCCCAGAAATCGGGCGACCGGGTTCGAATCACGGCTCAGCTCATCGATGCCATCACCGGGCGTCACATTTGGTCGGAAAGCTACGATCGAACCCTTGATGATTTATTTGAACTTCAGGATGAAATCGCGCTCGAGATTGTCAGGGCCATGCAGGTAAAGCTGACAGAGGGCGAACAGGCTCTTATTTGGAAAAAGGGAGGCACTGATAATATAAAGGCCTTTTTGAAAGCGCTGGAGGCAGTGACCTATGTGCGCCGTTTTAACATAGAAAGCAACGCAATGGCGCACAAACTCTCGGAAGAAGCCATTGCCATGGACCCGGACTATGCCATGCCTTACACCATACTGGCCTCGGCTCACATCATGGATGTGTGGCTGGGGACCAGCAGATCCAGGGCCGATTCCCTGAAAACGGCGCATCAATTGCTGCAAAAGTCTCTCGATCTGGAAGAGGCGTTAGATCTGCCCCATGCATTTCTCGGGTTCCTCTATAATATGATGGGAGAATTCGACCGGGCAATTGAAGAAGGAGAGCGGGCAATTGAGCTTAATCCCAATTCGGCCGATGCCTATGCCTGGCTTTCAATAAGCCTGCGATATTCCGGGAGGTTGGATGATGCGCTCATCTCCATACAAAAAGCAATGCGGCTCAGCCCTTTTCCGCCGAGTCTGTATCTGCTGGCTTTGGGAAATATTTATCGCGATTCGGGCATGTATGCGGAAGCCATAACCGCTTACGAGAAGGTGGTTGCCCGCCAGGCCGACGATATGTTTGCCCATATTGGATTGGCCTCCAGTTATTTGTTGAGTGGTAAAGACAGAGAAGCTAGGATGGCAGCCGCAGAAGTGTTAAGAATAAATCCTAAATTTTCGGTTGCGCATTTTGCCGAGACATTGCAGGTGAAGGATCAAGCCATAAAGAGCCGTTTTATTGACTCTCTGCGCAAAGCCGGCCTGCCCGAACATCCACCCCTTCAGCTGCCGGAGAAACCCTCAATCGCGGTGCTGGCCTTTGACAATCTGAGCGGCGATCCGGAGCAGGACTATTTTGGCGACGGCCTGGCGGAGGAAATCATCACCGCGCTGTCCAAATCCAATGATCTCTTCGTCATTGCCCGGAACTCGTCGTTTACTTACAAAGGCAAACCGGTGAAGGTCCAGCAGGTGGCCAAAGAACTTGGGGTAAGATACGTTCTGGAAGGCAGTTTCAAGCGCTCCGGCGACCGGCTGCGTGTCACGGCCCTGCTCATCGATGCCCCCGATGGAAAAAATCTGTGGGCAGAGCGCTATGACCGCAAATTATCCGAACTTTTTGAAATACAGGATGACATCACCAAACAGATCATCGCGTCCTTAAAAGTCAAGCTGACAATTGGAGAAGCTGCCCGTATCTATGCCAAAGGCACAAACAATCTGGATGCCTACCTGAAGGTGATGCAGGCCTGGAACTACCACATGCGTTTTACGAAAGCGGACAATGACACTTCCCGCGAATTGGCAGAGGAAGGCATTGCCATGGACCCGCAATATGGAAATGCCTATGTTTTGCTGGCCGCGACCTATATGCTGGACACCTATCTGGGCGATCCCAAGAATCGCCAACAGAATCTGGCAAAAGCCATAGAGATTGCAAAGCAGGCGGTCGCCCTCGAGCACGTTGGCGGCTATGCTATGTTGGGTTGGCTGTATAGTATAGCTGGGCAAAATGACAAAGCCCTTGCTGAATGCAAGAAGGCCGTAGAGCTTGAACCCAATTCGGCTGCTCACCGGGTGTGGTACGGGGCTGTTTTATATAGGCTGGGTCGATATGAAGCTGCAATTCAGGAGCTTGAGCAAGCCGTATGGCGCGATCCCATGGCAGGCACCTGGGTCCTGAGGTTTTTAGGGGGCGCTTATTCTTTCGCTGGACAACATGATGAGGCCATTGCGACATTGAAAAAGGCCATCCAAAAAGCGCCGAATGATTACCTCTCGCGCTTATTTATTATCCGTGCTTATATCTTTGCCGACAGACAGGAAGAAGCCGAAGCTGAAGCGGCAGAAGTGCTCCGACTGAATCCTAAGTTTTCGCTAGAAGATTACGCCAAAACAATGACCGAAAAAGACAGGGAGCGTTCCTTAGAGGCTTACCGGCGTGCAGGTCTTAAGTGATGAATACAGGATAAGAATAAAATAAAAGGGCATTCCCTCGTCGTGTGACGGAATGCCCTTTTTTTAGCTTTGAACCACTTCTAGACCACGGTTACGTTGGTGGCAGCAGGACCTTTGGGGCCTTGCTCAATGTCAAACGTAACGCTGTCGCCATCATTGAGGGACTTGAAACCGGCAGCATTGATTCCACTATGATGAACAAATACATCCGGGCCGTCTTCTTGCTCGATGAAGCCGTAGCCTTTGCCGCTGTTAAACCATTTTACAATACCATTAGCCATCGTGACATCCTCCTTTCAAATAATTCTCATAGTTCCATACTTCAGGCTGCCACTTTGACAAATGGATCTTTCCTTTAGAACGAAACCGGCCCGCCAATGAAGAGCGGGCCTTTATTGATTGCTTTAAATATAACACCCTTTTGGAAAAAAGCAAGCGCATTTGCAAGTATTTAATGTGGGGCATATCTTATTCTGCATATGAGCATCGAATGATATTCTTTTGCCCCTTTTTGGACTTGGCCGGCAAAGATGATTATTGTATCGTCTGTTCAAAGAAAAGGAGGGAAGATAAATGCGAAACCTGGCAAGAAATACGAGTCTGGTGTTTGCCGCCGGATGCTTGGGGGGGTTGCTCAACAGCCTGGCGGTCTGGATCTCTGGAGATCTTGGAATTACAGCTGGGCTGGGAGTGAAAATTGCCCCGCAGCTTACCCCGGCATTTCTTTATCCCCGGCTTGTGTGGGGCGGTATCTGGGGGGTGCTGTTTCTTCTGCCGATGCTGCCGACGCGTGTCTGGGCCCGGGGATTTATTTTCAGCCTGGGTCCGACCCTGGTGCAACTTTTCGTGGTTTTCCCGATGAAAGCCAATAAGGGCATGATGGGACTTGATCTTGGAACGCTCACGCCCCTGTGCGTGGTGGTGTTTAACGCCATCTGGGGATGGGCCGCGGCGATCTGGCTGCGATGGATAGGTAAATAGACTAAAAGTCATCACAAAAAGGTTTTTTGGCCCAATATCTTTGTTGGCACCTCGTTTTAAATCCTCGACAACCAACAGGTTGCCTGCGGTTTAAAACTCGGCCCCGCCGCGATCTTGAACCAAAATCCTATTTTTGAGATGGCTTTTTTAATAAAAAAGGCAAAAAAAAATGGCAATTCGACTCATTCTGGCCACCAAAACTGGGCTGTTCATGGCTCGCCGGGCGGGCAGAAAATGGTCGGTGGATGCAGCAGCTTTGAGCGGCCATGCGATTACGAGTGTGGCAGCCTGCGAAGAACTGCTTCTGGCCGGCACCCAAGAAGGGATCTGGCGCTCCGCCGATGGCGGCCAGAATTGGACAGAAGCCGACACCGATCTTACAATCCGCTATGTGCGCTGGATCACCTGCTCAAGCGAGGGGCTGCCTTTTGTGCTGGTCGGCACTGAACCGGCTGCCATTTTTGTTTCCCGTGATGGTGCCGAAACGTGGACGGCGTGCCCGGAGGTCGAAAAACTGCGTGATCAATTCGGCTGGTTTCTACCCTACTCGCCCGAAGCAGGCTGCGTGCGCGGGTTTGCTGTTTATAGCTTCGGCGCTGAACTGGCCCGGGTATTTGCGGCGGTTGAAGTGGGCGGTGTGCTGATTTCCAATAACAGCGGCGATAACTGGCAGCTGGTTGAAGGCAGTGACGGCAGCCCGGATATGGATCGAACCCTGGGAACCCTGATTCACCCAGATGTGCACTCAATTGATGCACACCGCTCCTCACCGGATCTGGTGACCGCTGCAACCGGCGGCGGGCTTTATCGCTCCGTCGACTGCGGCGCCAAATGGGAAAGCCTGTATCCTTGCTACTGCCGGGCCGTGTGGGTTGACCCCCAAAACCCGCAACACGTCATTTTCGGTCCGGCTGACGGCGTGTCCCGTAATGGGCGCATCGAAGAATCCCGTGACGGGGGCGAGACCTGGCATCCGGCCGCCAGCGGACTTGAAGCCCCCTGGCCGCAGCACATGGTAGAGCGTTTCTGCCTGGCAGGCGATCAACTGCTGGCGATCCTTTCCAACGGTGAGCTGTGGGGCACAATACTGGAGAAGATCATGTGGCATCGTGTCCTGTCTGAAATCAAAGGAGTCACATCTGTGGCGGCCACTACCATCAGCTAGAAGTGGTTTCAAAACCCCATCTGATCAATTATTTTGGCTTTGTCGATTTCTTCTTTTCTGTTGCGGCTTTTCGGGTTTTCCGAAACATCCGAGACCACAAGTGCCTTTTTGGCGGAAAAATGATTTGACAATTCAAGACGACCGGTCTATTTTATGTTATATAATCTAGCCCGCCAACCAAAACAGCAGGAACAATTCCATGCCAGTCAATACCCGAGACAGGATCATTGAAACCGGCGCCGAAATCATTCATCGCAAGGGATTCAACCACACCGGCATCCAGGAAATTCTGAATGCCGCCAGTGTGCCCAAAGGATCTTTTTATAATTATTTCAAGAGTAAAGAAGATTTCGGACTTCAAATTATCGATTATTTTACGGCGCATTTCAAGCGGATTGCCGCACAAACACTCGAAGACACGCGCGTTTCACCGCTCAACCGCATCTATCGGTTTTTAACCGCCTTCATGGAATACTTTGAGTCCCAAAATTATACCGGCGGTTGCCCCATCGGCAATCTCGCCCAGGAAATGGGGGACTTGAGCCCGGATTTTCGCCAAAAGCTATGGGAAGCCATCGATATGATGATTGATGCTTACTGCCGGGTGCTGGCAGCCGCCCAGAAGGACGGTAAGATACTGAAAAATTTAGATATTAGAGAATCCGCCAGCTTTATCGTTGCCGGCTGGCACGGGGCCATCATACAGATGAAGCTGACCCGCAGCCTGGCGCCACTTAAAAACCACCGCAAATTTATTTTTGATTACATTCTGAAGAAGTGACGCTCATGGCCCTATGGCCAAATAAAACGATGAATATTGTGTATTTTAATTAGACCGACCGGTCTAATTTATGGCTAAAAACAGAACGCAGCGACCGGGAAAAAGACAATTGTTCAAAGAGGGGTCGATCATCATGAAAAACAATGACTTAAAGCTTCGGCAGCATGCCGCAAAAATACAGGCGCTGGTGGACAGCGTGCTCAACAGCCGTGGGGACAGCGACCCCGAGTTGCGCCGGGCGGTGGAGCAACGCGCTGCCGCTCATGCCGGCCGGTTGCCGGAAGGCGGTGTTCAACTACCGCCGGAACTCGCCGGCTATGTCGATAAGATTGCCCGGCATGCATACAGGGTGATCGATGAAGATATCGAGAGCCTGAGAGGTGCCGGCCTTTCAGAGGACGCGATATTTGAACTGACGCTGTGTGCGGCTCTGGGGGCCGGAATGGTCCGCCTGGAGCGCGGCATGGCGGCCATGAAAGGAGGCGATGATGCGGCTTAAAAACATTGAAAGCGGTCAAAAGCTCTCCAAAAAGCTGATTTTGGCCCTGATCGGCCTTAAACTCGGCGAGCGCGCGCCGGATGTGCTTCGCACGCTCTGGTACCGCCAGGAATTTTTCGGCAGCCCTTACGCCCGTTACCTCAATGCCGTCATGCGGGGCACCTCGGATTGGTCGGTGGGTGAGCGCGAGCTTTTCGCCGCCTTCGTATCCAGGGCAAACGAATGTCCCTTTTGAACCGGTGCTCATGGCGCGGTCGCGTCAAAGGCGCTGGGTGATGAATTCACCCGGGCGGTTTTAGATGACTGGCGCAGCGCCCCGATCGATAAAAAACTGCGGGCCACATTGAAGCTGATCGAAAAGCTGACCCTGACGCCGGATCAGGTCCAATCCACAGATATCGATGCTCTGCGAGCCGAAGGCCTCAGTGATGCGGCCATCGAAGACGCCATTCATGTTACCGTCCTGTTTAACATCATGGACCGCATCGCCGATTCCCTGGGTTTCCAGATTCCAACCGCGGAGGGTTTTGCCAGGGCGGCAGAGGTCTTACTAAAGAGAGGCTATTGAAGGCGTTGTAGATAAGTGCCTAAAGTTAGAAGAGATCTAAAGTGCCTAAAGTTGAGGTATTCTATCGTTTTTATAAAAGAGATGGAGTGCTAAGTTCGCAACTCCATAACTTTAGGCACTTCTTTATTATACTTGACCCGCTGGACGGCCGGTCATAGTTTTAAACCCGATACTCCCAATCGACTGCGCTAAGAGCGTATCTAAAAAATGGAAAAAGATGATGACATCCGACAAAAACAAAACCAAAGAAGAACTCATCAGGGAATTAAGTGCCCTAAAAAAACAATTTGAAACGCATACCGCCTGCTTTGAAAACGAATGCCTGGAGCGCTGCCGCACCGAAGAGGAACTTCAGCTCGCCCAGGTGATCATCGACAACAGCCCGGTGGTTCTCTTTCGGCGAATGGCCGGCGATAAACCCCGTCTGGTGTATGTTTCCGACAACGTTCGCCAGATGGGATACACAGCCCGGGAGTTCCTTGACGATAAGATCCACTTTAAAGATATCGTCCACCCCGATGATTTTGAGCGCATCGGTAAGGAAATCAAACAGTATGCCGAAGAAGACCTGGAAGAATATACCCAGTTTTACCGGATCAGGACCAAAGACGGCCGAATCCGCTGGGTTCAAGACCAGACCTCGGTGGTGCGCGACGATCAGGGAAACAAGATATTTAATCAGGGCCTGCTGGTGGACATTACCCGCAGCAAGCTGGCTGAAGAAAAACTTCGCAAAAGCGAAGAAAAGTTTCGCCGGATTGTGGAAACCGCCGGGGAAGGATTTATCCTCATGGATCAGGACTTGAAAATCATCGATGTCAATGACGCCTACTGCAAAATGCTCGGCTTTTCGCGGACGGAGATTATGGGCAAGACCCCATTTGATCTGGCAACCGCTGAATTCAGGCAGTTCATGTCTGTCAACCGGGAAGAGATCCTGGCCAAAGAATACCGGGAGTTTGAGGGAACCGTGGTGGCCAAAGACGGCCGCCATGTGCCGATTTTAGTTCACGGCAATACCCTGCGGGGCGATCAGGGGGAGGTCATCGGCAACATGGCCTTTATTACCGATATGACCGAGCACAAGAAAGCCCTGGCCCTGGCCGGTGAAGTCCAAAAAAGCCTGCTGCCCCAGAGCAAACCGATCGTTCACGGTCTTGACATTGCCGGCAGGAATGTGTCCTGTGATGAGATCGGCGGCGATTATTTTGATTTTCTGTGGCGGCGCGAGAATCCGGACGGGCCCTTCAGCGTCGTGGTGGGCGATATCACCGGGCACGGGGTGGACTCCGCCCTGCTGATGACATCGGCGCGGGCATTTTTGCGCATGCGCGCTTCCCAGCCCGGTACCATGTCGGAAATCGTCACCGCCATGAACCGCCATTTAACCCGGGATGTGCTTGAAACCGGCCGATTTATGACGCTTTTTTATCTGACCGTGGACCTACGGAAAGACCGCATCGACTGGGTGCGGGCCGGCCACGATCCGGCCATTTTATATGACCCGCAAAAAAACGTTTTTGTGGAACTCAAGGGCAGCGGCGTGGCGCTGGGCGTCTCCGACGCCCTTAAATACGCTGAAAACCGCCACGAAGGACTGGCAAACGGGCAGATCATCGCCATCGGAACCGACGGCATCTGGGAAGCGTTTAATAAAAAAGGAAAGATGTTCGGTAAAAAGCGCTTTAAAGACATTATTCGTCAAAACGCCGCGGCGGGAGCCGATGACATCCTCAACGCGGTTTATAATGAAATCAACCAATTCATCGAAGGCCAAAAAACAGAAGATGACATCACCCTGGTTGTTGTAAAAGTGAAAAAACCCTGAGCAAATCCGGTGGGCCCGCAATAATCATTCCACCATATTTTTAATTTCGATAATCAAATCAGAATTTAAAAATACGTTTCTTATTTTCTTGTCTTTTAAATTTGAACCAATATTCTCGATGACCTCAAGCGCCGCTTCATATTGTTCTTTGGCATCAGAATTATGACCGTCTGCATCTTTCATTTGCCCCAGTTCGAAATGTGTCTTCCACAATTGATACGGGTTTCTTAACTTCTGAGCATCGGATAGGGCTAAATTTAATTTCTTTTCAGCTTCGGAAAATTTACTTTTTTTTAAATATATCGCTCCCATATGGCGATTTGCCCGGATCATCCCTCTTTTGTTTTTCGTTCTTTCCGCAATTTCAAGAGCCTTTTGAGCGCATTGCAGGGCTTCGTCAGTGCCCCCTTTGTAAAGAAAAATTTCTGCTAATGTGCATAGCTGCCGAACTTCCCATCGATGTCTGATGAACAAATATCCTGGGTCTGTTTCAGCTTTTTTTAAAAGAGCTTCAATATAATTTTCTGCTTGCCCATAATCCTTTTCGGCAACGGCATTTTCAGCCAAATTGACGACGGCATTCGCTTCCACCTCTTCAGATCCTGAACCCATTTCCAGGGCCGCTTTATAGCTTTCTTGATTGAGCTTTTTTGCCTCGGAAATCCATCCCAACTCACCATAGACCCATCCCAGCCAGTTCAATCCCTTGGCTCTGTTTAGCGCCTCTCCGGTTTCCTCCGCAAATTTAATTCCCTCTTGCAAGGTAGATATGCTGGTTGAGTAATCCCCCTTACAGGCCAGATAATAGCCTATGATGAGGTAGACAAGCACGCATGCCCTCGCATTTTGAACCGATTTAAGCATCGGAATGGCCCCGTTCAAATATTCAACCGCCTCTTCATCAGGTATCCCATAGTGAGGAAACTGAAATGCCCGCAGACTTAATGACAATATCAAAAGAAGCGGGCTATTAATCTTTTTGCCGATTTCAACGGCCTTTTCCATAAATTTTCCAGCTTCTTTAACTTCTCCCAATGCGAGTTTTATCAGTCCGAGGCCGCTATAATTTCGGCCCTCAATTATGGGATTTCCGATTTTTCGCCCAAAATCCGCCGCTTCATGATATATATTTATCACCGCTTCATATTTTTTCCCCGAGGCCATGCTCCAGCCAGCCATGGATAAAGATTCAGCCTCTTTGTTTTCATCTCCCATCTTTTTGGCAATCTCGCGGGCTTTAAAAAAGTCTTTCTCGGCTTCATTGTAATGTCCCATATTAAATTCCGTGTTGCCTTTTCCCTGATAACTCTCATAGACCTGCTCCGGTAACAGCGTCACATCTTTTTGATGGCTGATATCGATCACTTTTTTAAAAAACGTGTGAGCACTTGGAATGGCCATATTGCCCAGCGCCTTTTTCCCGGAGAGAATCAGGTAAGCAATCGCCTTGTCCCAGACTTCGCCTTGCTCGTAATGATGGGCCAATATTTCATAGTGCTCTCCCAACCGGGTTGAATAAATTTCTTCGATCACTTCTCCGGTCAGGGCATGAATGGCTTTTCTCTTCGAAGTCAGCAGGCTGTTGTAGGCGACGTCGTGAGTTAAAGCGTGTTTGAACATAAATGACAGCTCGGGATAAAACTGGGTTTGATAGATGATTTCAAGCCCGACTAAATCAGCGAGAATGTCGCTTATCCCTTCTTTCAGTGTCGCGATTCGTTCCAGTAATCGGTTGGCAAATTCGCGTCCGATCACGGCCGCAATCTGAAGAGCCGCTTTTTGCTCATCGGGCAATCGATCGATGCGGGCCATTATGATATCCTGAATGCTGTTGGGTATTTGAATCTGATCTTGAGCATTCGCAGTTCCGATGGCCTCCATTTTTTTGAAGGTTCCCAGCTCTTCGAGTGATTTGGCAATTTCTTCGATGTAGAACGGATTGCCTTCAGCTCGTTGAAGAATCAATGGTTCTACAAATTTCGGCAATTTATCCACACCGATGACGCCTTTGGTCAGATCCAAACTCTCCTCTTTTTGCAGCGCTTTCAAAGAGATCCGGTTGAAAAAAGTGCGCTCGCCAAATGGGTTCACATAGCCCGGGCGGTAGGTGAGAATGAGCATCACCGGCAAAACGGCTAAACTGTTAATAATGTATTTGAGAAAGTCTTCTGATTCATGGTCGATCCAATGTAAATCCTCAAAAAAGATGATCAGCGGCCTGAGTTGACTTCCCTGAATGGTCATTAGCCGAATGGAATCGAAAATCATTCGTCTTCGGCCCTGAGCATCCATGGATTGGGTAAGGGCGTCTCCGGGATCCACAGAGAATAAAAATTTTAGAAAAGGTGCCCTTTCTTTGGTCTCTTCGCCAAGAACACCAAGACCCTCGTCAATTTTACGAATAATGGTCTCTTCAGAATCTTCTTCATCAATTCGAAAATTGCGCTTTAACAAATCAATAAGCGGCGAAAAAGGTAAATTCCGGCCATAAGCCGTACAACGGCCCTCAAGCCAGGTGATCTTTTCAGCCGCCAATGCGCGGTGAAGTTCAAAGACCAGTCGGGATTTTCCAATTCCCGCCTCACCGACGATAAAAACAACCTGTCCATTGCCCTTTTTACAAAGATCCCAGAGTCGATGCAGTCGATTAAATTCCTCTGAGCGCCCGACCAGAGGTGAAAGCGCCTTCTCAGCGACGATATCCATCAGACTTCTGACCCTGCGAGACCGATTTAGTCGATATGTGATCACCGGTTCTGTTTTGCCTTTTACCTGTAACTCGCCTAAGGACTCGGTAACAAAATGCGGGTGGATGAGTTTGTAGCTGGATTCAGCGATAAGGATGCTGCCGGATTCAGCAATCTGTTGCATGCGGGCAGCCAGATTGGTCGTATCGCCCAAAGCCGTATAGTCCATTCGCAGATCATCACCTATGCTTCCCACCACCACGGGACCCGTGTTTATACCGATGCGAATTTTAAAATCGATATCTTTTTCGTCTTTAAGTTGTTTGCTAAACTCGGCCATTGATTTTTGAACTGCTAGCGCTGCATAACAGGCCCTTTGGGCATGATCTTCATGTGAAACCGGCGCACCAAAGATAGCCATAATCCCATCGCCGGTGAACTGGTTAATGGTGCCTTCAAATTTGTGAATTTCATCCATCAGAATCTTGAATAATCTATCCATAATCCGGTGAACTTCCTCAGGATCAAGCTTTTCCGCGATAGAAGTGTAGCTGGCCACATCGGCAAAAAGGACGGTGACCAATTTGCGCTCCCCCTCGATGGCGTTGCGGGAAGATAGAATTTTGTCGGCAAGGAATTTAGGCGTATAAGATTGAGGTTTGGAATAATCTATGGAAGGCGCATCGGGGGGCTTTTTTAAATCATGGCCACATTCGTCGCAAAATTTACTGCCAAGTCTGATTTTAGTATGGCATTCCGGACAGGTGAGTTCAAATCTATTTCCACAGTCGCTACAAAACTTGGCCCCCTCACGATTATTAAACTGGCATTGTGGGCATTTCATCCTTTCGCCCTCCATTGTCAGGTTTAAGCCGCTTGAATAACGGAAATGAAGGAAGCAGTTGGTGATATTCAATTGAAAATATCTTAAATCGTTTTCAATGTCAATTAAACGAATCTCCAATAGCTGAAGGCGGATGATTTGAGAAGAAGTTTCGATTGCCTGAAATAACTGAAAGTCGAACAATCAGATGAATTAAATCGAATCTGGCGAAAAATATTTGACCCGCGGCGGTCTGATGAGTTATGGCGATAGAATATGATGCTTCAATACTTCAAAGATCTTGAATCTGGGCTTGAGACCAGGCTGGCCGAAGATCCCGCGAGCCGAAATCCCAGAAAGAAATATGCGCTGGAGGTTGCCCGGCTGGGATCTCGTCTTTACTCGGGCAAACATCGGGTTGCCTGGTGTGGAATAGATGTCCCGTTTGATCTGCTTAATGCCATGGGGGTGACCTCGTGTTTCGTGGAGTTTGTCGGCGCCATGCTGGCATCGATAGGAATGGCGGATGTCTTTCTTGAGGAGGCTGAAAAAGCGGGTTTTGCCGGAGACACCTGCGGTTACCATCGGGCGGTTATGGGCGCCACTAAGAAAGGGATTATGCCCGTTCCTGACTTTTTAATTGCCACGACCAGTCCCTGTTCGGGCGGTCTGGCGATTATGGAAAATCTGGCACGCATGTTTGAAAAAGATTTATTCCTTTTAAACGTGCCTGAAGGGGATTCACAAAAGGGTATTCGCTATCTGGCCGATCAAATAAAAGAGATGGTCGCCTTTGTCACCCGGCATACCGCTGAGCCTCTTGATAAGGCGCAATTGCGCGAAACCATCACAAAAACTAACCGGGCAAGAAAACTGATGGATGAAATGTATCAACTGGCCCAAAGCATTCCCTCTCCGACCAATGGTCGTCTTCTCACCAATTTTGGCATCGTCATGCCGTTATTTTTAGGTACCGAAGCGGCCATAGAAATTGCGCAGGCCTACAAAGATGAATTTTTCGCCAGAATCAAAAATGGCGTCGCAGGCGTTCCTGCCGAACGGTTGCGGTTAATGTGGATCCAGGCGCGTATTCAATTTAAAAATCCGATCGTCGAATTTTTAGAGAAGCAATACGGTGCGAATGTTGTCGTCGATGAATTAAATGATATCTTCTGGGAACCCATTGATCCCGATGATCCGTTTACCGGATTTGCCCGACGCGCAATTTCTTTTCCCTTAAACGGCAGCGTCAGGCGTCGCATCAAGCACCTCCAAAAACTGGCAAATGCATACAAACTGGATGGCGTTATTAACCCGTGCCACTGGGGTTGCCGCCAGGCCACAGGGGCCAGAGGTCTGGTGAGCGAAGGGTTAAAAGAAATTGGTGTGCCGGTGCTAAACCTTGAAGTGGATACCGTGGATACCAGAAATTATGCCGAGGGCCAGATTAAAACCCGCATCGAAGCCTTCATTGAAATGCTCTTGAGCCGGCCGCGCGCTGGCAGTCGTCAGTAATAATCAGGCATTGGCTCTGGATAGAATCTGCCGAATCGGTTTGGCTTCAAGAAACCCTTCTCTGAGCGCGCGGTTGGAGATGCGCTCAGCCGTGTTGAGAATTATTTCAGCGGCCAGACCCCATTGTTCATTTTCTTCGCTGTGTCTGCTAAGCTGTTTAAATACGGGTGCAAAAGATGCATGTGCCTGCCAGAGCTGGCGCGGATTGCCAACCTTCCTAAGAATATCAATGGCCTTTCCTAAATTTGTAATGGCATTTTCAGCAGCGCCGCGCTTCATTTGAATTTCACCGAGCAGACGCAAGAAACTTCCCTGTCTTTTTTTGGTTTTCCTCAAGCGTGCTGTTTCGATGCCTTGCTGAGTGACTCGCTCCGCTCTATCGAGGTCACCTCGTTGTAAAAGAATCTGAGCCGCCAGATAACTCATGCGAGACACCCACCGGTGACGTAACAGATCAAAATCTTTACTGTCTGATTCTTTCTTGAAGGATTCCATCCGCTCCCAGGCGAGTTCGACTTCGCCCCGGTCAAAAAGATTTTCCATCAGATTGACACTGGTTTGTGCCAGTATTTCGCCATACAGGCTCCGGCCCATGGGGTATTCTTCCATTTGACGGCGAACAATTTCCTCACTTCTCTGATTGAATTTCCAGGCGAGCTGGTGCTGGTGGATTTCGCCATAGCAATAACCCAGGCAATTATTAAATGATCCGAGGCGTAGAGAAGCGCCGAGCTTTTCAAAAATTTCAATTCCCTCCTTAAAAAGAGAGAGGCTGTCCTCAATTCGGCCAATTTCTGCCAGAGACATCCCTCTTAACAGGATCAGGTTCATTAGCGGGTTCATGGCAAACGAGTTGCGCAAGGATTCAAACATGCCTTCGGTCAACTCAACGGATTTTTCAGGATTGCCCATCAATCTCTCCGTAAATGTCCGGGTCAGACGCGCCGTAAATAGCGGCAATGCCTTTCCGGTTTCCGTTGCCAGCTGCTCGGCACGAATGACCGTCTGATGGGCTTCAGCCAAATCGCCATAAATCCCCAGGCCATGACCCAGGTTCGACAAAGTGATACTCTCCAGCTCCTTATCCGCCTTATCCTGCGCCCAGTCAATGGCCTCTTTCAAGATTTGTTCGGCCTCGGCTCTTTGCGGCCACATGAACATCATAGAGGTCAGCCCGATCAACCCTTTTCTTTCATCATCCTGCAAGCCATGGCGCCGGCTGATGTCGATAACCCTTTTATATCCAAGCGCGGCAGTGTCGATGTCACCAATGTTAAGGCCGGCGCGGGCCTGTCCGCGATACAGCCGCAGCTGCTGTTCGGGGTCTAATTCAATGTTTGAAGTATTTATTAGCTCAATCGCCTCTTTAAAAAACGCATCCGCAGCCAGGACGGCATTATGCTTATTTGATTTTTCAGCGGCCAGAATTAAATAATCGACGGCTTTGGCATGGTTGCCGCTTTTTGCGTAGTGATGGGCGAGCACTTCATACTGCTCCTCGAGGCGGTCAGCGAACAACTGCTCGACGGATTGGGCGATACGACTGTGGATTTTGCTGCGCTTTTGCTTCAGTGCCGCGTTATACGCCATCTCCTGGGTAAGGGCATGCTTGAAAATAAATGTGGATTGAGGGTAAATTCCCCTTTCGTAGACAAACTCCATATCCTTTAAAACCGAAAGATGAGCCAGCAATTCCTTTTCAGAAATACCCATAACCCGCTTTATCAACCCGTAACTAAACGCTCTTTCGATTGCAGACGCAGATTGCAGCACTTCTTTGGCATCTTCATCAAGCGAATCAATTCTTGCCATGATCACGTCCTGGATCGTCGCAGGAATGGTGACCTGCTCGATGTCTTGGGTCAAATACACCCTTTTGCCCTTCTTATCCAGCAGCCCTATATCCTCCAGTGATTTAACAAACTCCTCAATGAAGAAGGGCACACCCTCTGTCTTTTCCAGGATAAAGTCCTGCAGCGTGATATCGACTTCCTCGGCGTTTAACAGGTTGGTCGCCATTTCCAGGCTCTCCTTATTAGAAAGTCGATTCAGATTTACCTGGTTGTGATATGATCTTCCTCCCAGGATATGGACAAACTCAGGCCGATAGGTGAAAATTAATAGCACTCTTGCCCCGGATATGCTTTCGGAAATATATCTCAGAATATCTTTTGAATCCTTGTCCATCCAGTGAAGATCTTCGAAGACCAGGATTAGCGGCCGAATATCTGATCCCTTGAGCACGATGCGTATTATCGCATCAATGATTCTTTCTTTGCTTGCTTCCGGACTCATTAAGACTTTTTCAAAGCCTTCGCTCTTGACGGAGAAGAGTTCAAGAAAATATGGAAGGGTCGAAACCTCATCGACTTCCAGAAGCTGCAGGCTTCTTTTAATTTTTTCTCTAATCTTAAAATCGGTATCTTCTTCATGTATGTTAAAGTTAGATTTCAAGATATCTATGACCGGGTGATAAGCCACGCCTCGACTGTAAGAAAGACATTTTCCCTCCAAAAAGGTGACGTTTTCATTGGACAGCGCCTTTCGAAACTCATATAGGAGCCGAGACTTACCCATTCCGGCCTCGGATATGATGGATAACGCCTGTCCTTTTCCTTCTTTGGATCGCTCGAACCCGTCGAGCAGAAGATTAAGCTCCCGCTCTCTTCCGACAAAGGGGGTCAGCCCTCTCTCGGCGGCGACCTCAAAGCGCGTTCTTCTGGTACTGGGGGCCAGAACCCTGTAAGCTTTTACAGGCTTTTTCTTGCCTTTTATCTTCTTTTCTCCCAGGGCTTCAAATCGGAAAAATCCTTCTGTCAGCTTGAATGTCTCTCCAGTTACATAGGTCGTGCCTGGCTCTGCAAGCCCTTCCATTCTCGAAGCCAGATTCACCGTATCTCCCACCGCCTTGAATTCAACCCGCAGGTCATTTCCCAGAGTCCCCACAACAACGGGGCCGGTGTGTATTCCGATCCTCATTCTTAGCGCTGGCAGACCCGGTGTTTCTCGTTTCATTGTGTCACTCGTTTTGCTCATCTCGCGATGAATTGCCTGCGCTGAACGGATCGCGCGCTGGGGAGCATCCTCTAAAGCAATGGGAGCGCCAAACAAAGCCATGATGCCGTCACCTGTCATTTCATTAACCGTGCCCTCGTAAGCATGCACCTTGTGAATGCAGATTTCGTAAACCCTGTCCATAATCCCATAAGCTTCTTCGATACCCAGCTTTTCGGATAGCGCCGTGAAACCCTGAAGATCACAGAACATCACCGTGACCTGCTTGCGCTCGCCTTCAATTTTATTTCTTTGAGACAGGATCTTTTCCGTGAGGCCCTGAGGAAGATAGCGCTGAATCTTTTCTATTTTCTCATCAAATGAAAGCGCTTTGGGGGCTGGTTCAGTTGGAAGGCCAAGTTTTGATCCGCATTCACCGCAAAATTTTTTATCCAAGGGGATTTTTGCGTTACAAGCGGGACATGCTAATTCAAGTTTCACTCCACATTCTTCACAGTATTTTACCCCTTCCCGGTTTTCAGATCCACATTTTGGGCACTTCATTCTAAAGGCCCCCCTGATTTATGATTAAAAAAATCTGCTTGGGCGGATGAAAAGAGGCAACGTGTCTTGTTTGTAGAAATTAATAAAAGAAATATGAAGACATGTCAAATAAATGAATTCGATGTCTGGCGTTCACCTTTGAGAAGTTGTTTTCTAAATGGTGTTCTAAGCGGAATTGTTTCTAGCGATTGAATTGTGCATTGAATTGAACTAAAGAAATAAGTTAAGCCGGAACTCGCACCAAAGGGAAAACCAACCTGCCATTTGGAGGAAAGACTATGCCAAAAGATCTCGCAGCCGTAGAAAAATACATGGATCTCATCGTTGAATTCGCTATTGCGTATGGCTTTCAGGTAATTTACGCCATCATTATTCTGATCGTCGGACTGATCGTGGCGCGCTGGCTGTCCAACATGGTGGTGCGGGTCTGTGGGGCCCGCAGACTGGACGTCACGCTCAGCCGCTTTCTGGGAAAAAATTTAATCACCCGCGTTGGGCCTGTCAAATAGCGGAAAAGTCTTTTCCGCTATAATTCGCAAACAAAAGGAGGAGGAATCATGACTCTAGAAATCATTCGCGATATGCTGGGATGGTGCATCATTGTGAACTGGATCGTGCTGGCGTGGTGGCTTTTATTTTTCATTGTGGCTCACGACTGGATGTACCGCATTCACGGCAAATGGTTTAAGATTGCGGTTGAAAAGTTCGACGCCATTCATTACAGCGGCATGGCGATATTTAAAATCGCGATATTGGTCTTCAACCTGGTGCCGTATCTGGCCCTGCGCATCGTGGGCTGATTCATTTCTCAACATCGAAAATTCCGACACAGGGGGCGCAAGATTTCGGTGAGGAGGCCATCGTTCAAGGTCGGCCGTGGGGATTTAAATCTAAAATTTTGGGGCAGGGCCATCCAAAGCGCTGCCTTATTTTTTTAGAACTTGCGGAGTTGGCTCATAAAGTCGAAATCAGATCAGAATGCCCGCATCATAACTGCCCAGGCACTCATCGCCAACATCATTGCAACGATCATTGCTTTTAATGCCGGTTCCAGCAGTTTTATGAAAACGATCAGCGCAGAAATTAAAACCGTTGCAAATATCACAATCGCCGGAGCCATCACCCACGGAATCTTATCCGCTATGTCTAATAGATGGTGCATTTTTATTTACCTCTTTAATGTTTAAGTCTCCGGGTTTTTATAATAATTCTAAACGATTAGCGGAATTCGGATCAGTTTTCGGTTGGCAAATCCCAGGATACCTGTATTTTCGATGTGCGATCGTCGGTGTGATTCGATTTTTTGAGCGTCAATGATGCCAGAGCCAGGTTTCAAAAATAGTTGAATTTGGTTCTGAAATTATATATACACAACATCTTGTATGTCAAGAATTAAACAACACAATATCTAAGGTTTTGAAACCACTTCTAAAAGTAACAAATATTCGTGGGAGAAAGTGGAATCAAGGCTGTACATTTGCCTATGATTTTGGTAAAAGCTCCAGCCTTTAAGCCAATAAATCAGCCCGAGATTCGGCAAAAAGGGATTCGGTGTATGAAAGGGACATTTAAAATGCAAGACGAAGAAACGATATGGTATGAAAATTACGAGCCAGTCCAGGAATATCTGGATCGCGAGTTTTCCAGGAAATCCGCCAGCGCAGAGAAGGATCCCAAAAAGGTGAAGTTTTCCTGGTTGGAAATAATGAAGAAATCATTTCATATCAAATAAGAAAACTTGTTGTTACTTGAAAGTGGCAATCAAATGAAAACCAACGGCGATAATTTAATAAAAATGTTGAATCAGCATTCGACCTGGATTTTATCGCTGGGGAAAACGGGAAGATTAGCTGATTTAAAAGCCGGAATCTGGATGATTCTAATCTTGAAATGGCAAATTTTTTGATATCTGCATTTGTGGTTCCAATCCCCTGAGTACCCAATCTATTCTATTGACAAAAAGATTTTTGTTGAACTTTTTGATTCGATCCCTCGACTTGATACCCACGGTGTATTAACTTGAAACATTAATTTAGAACCCATTTTAAAAATGTGTTTATGTGCTCATGGCGGTCTTGTCCCCCCAATGTGTGAGGGCCATGATCCCCGGTTCACACTTTTGAGACGGGTACCAGATAAATAAATGCCTTCTATTGTTGTGTCCCACAGGTTTCGTTCATAAATCTGAAATGATAGGAATGTTACTGCGAGCAAAGCGAAGCAATCTCTTCGGCCAGATGGTTTTAGTATTTCTGCCTTTTCATCAGATTGTTTCGTCGTTTTCTTCTCGCAATGACGCCGGTATTTTAAAAATAATTGTAAATTGTCTGTGGGACACAAAACAAGAAAGGAGCAATTAATTATGCGATACTTCATATATATATTTATGCTTTTATTCGTTTCAACGACCGCGTTCGGTGCCACAGGCGCTGCGGTGACATATCAGGTCGACGGCCAATCCTACGAGGGATATTACATCAGCCCTTCAGCGCGGGCGCCTTTTTTGCTGCTGATTCATGACTGGGACGGATTGACAGATTACGAGATCAAGCGCGCCAATATGCTGGCTGATCTGGGCTATGCAGTTTTTGCCCTGGATCTGTTTGGTGCCGGCGTGCGGCCCACTGAAGTAAAAGACAGACGCCAGCATACGGGCGAACTCTATAAAAACAGGGAGAAAATGCGGGCCTTGATGAAAGGGGCCCTGGACACGGCCAAAAGCAAAGGCGCCAACATCGACAATGCCGTCGCTTTCGGCTATTGTTTCGGCGGCGCGGCCGTGCTTGAACTGGCGCGCTCCGGGGCAGACCTGAAAGGTTTTGCCACCTTTCACGGTGGCCTTCAGACACCGGAAGGACAGGATTATTCCAAAACCCGGGGAAAAATTCTGGTTATGCATGGTACAGCCGATACGGCGATTACCATGGACCATTTCGCCGGTCTGGCCAAAGAACTGGAAACAGCCGGCGTTGATCATGAAATGATCACCTACGGCGGAGCGCCGCATGCCTTTACCGTTTTTGGCACAGACCGGTATCGGGAAGCGGCCGATAAAAAATCCTGGCAGAGTTTTACGGAATTTCTGGCGGATACCTTGAAGAAGTAAAATCGATATTCGATAAAATATTTTGAAACCACTTCTACTTTTTCAAACCCAGAAACTGTTGTGATCTCTTTAAGCGATGTGATATCCAGTAGAAATGGTTTCAAAACCCCATCTTCCCGCACAATGAAGCGGGATTTCACATCTATTTTACGGATTATCTAAGGGGCTCAAGAGGCTCCAATGGTCCGCCAATATTCGTGGTGGATTGTCCCGCCTTGCTGAGCACCTTGGTTTAAAAAAAATCAGGAGCGAAGTCCCGCTGGAAAGCGGGGCCCTTGAATCTGATCTGAGGTTTTGATATCACTTTTAGTAGGCCCTGGTAGGATTCGCTCAACAGCTCAATCATTTGGTGATATCTTGTTTTTCGGGGATTATGACATGGGAAAAATTTCAAGAAGAAAATTCCTTTATCGCATTGCTTCTTTGTCGTTTTTCTATCCATTGTCTGCGGTTATTGCTTCTTCGGGCGAAATGAAGCCGGGAAATAATGACAGATTCCCCGTAACGATTGCAGTCTTGCAGGCCGCCTACGAAGCGGAAAGGATGGCATCGGAATATTATATTGTTTATTCCCGAAAAGCGGTTGAAGAAAAATACCCTAATATTGCCTATCTTTTTTCCGCATTTTCACTTTCTGAAAAAATACATGCGGAGAACTATAAAAAGATACTGAACTCATTAAGTTCGAGGCTTGAAGAGCCTGAATTTGAGATTTCAATATCAGACACAAAGGCCAATTTAATAAAGGCTTCAGAAGGTGAACTAAACAAGATCAAAACAACCTACCCGGGTTTCCTTGCGAAACTAAAAAAAGAATCACACGACCAGGCGGTTATTAGCTGTATGTACTCCTGGAAATCCCATCAGCAGCACAAGCGCAAAATCACTGAAGTTCGAAAATATTCCCCATTGTTTTTTGGCCATGTGGCCAAAAAAATCGAAGGTGCAAAATATGACTTCTATGTGTGCAAGATTTGCGGATCAACAATAGACGAGGCACCTCAGACGCCATGCGATATATGTAATCATCCCAATTTACACTATCATAATGTACTAAAACCCGCCTGATCTTTGAGAATCTTATCCCAATATTTTTCAGGATTAAAAAATTTAACGTAGCAAGAGCTGGTGAAGGCATCCTGGTTTTTGCTCTTTACCGCCGTTAATGGTGTCGGTGCCAACAGCTATTAATGGCGGCTTATGTTGCTGTCGGAATGAAATATTATATTTAGGAACAACCACAGGCCTTGCCGGGTTCGTCTTGCTCGGCTGCTGCCGGAGCCTCCTGCGATTCCATCGGGCACGCGACCCGAGCAGTTGCCGATTGAAGATGGGTGCCTAAAAGTTTGTCGGCGGTCATTTTCATATTATTGGCTGGCTGATCCTTGACAAACTGGCCGATAATGGCAGCGGCTCGCATCTTTTTTTCATCGATACCTTCGGCACGGGCCAGTCCGGCAATGCTCTCCAGACAGGGGATGCAGCCGGACGCCACGGCCGAACCCACGGCCACCAGTAATTGGGTTTCCGTGTCGAGTCCTTTGGTAAATGGTTTCATGTCTGTCTCCTTTTGAAGCCAGTTTAAGTTCAAGCTATCTCAAAAATAGTAGTTTGCGATCAAGAACAAGGCAAAAGCCGACGCAAAAGCGCAGCATACGTATAGTATGTGAGCATTTTAAGGAGGCTTTTAACGCAGTTATTGAGTGCTAGATGCAT
>Ga0209742_10000185_pt1 | contig 35458 bp, 32 predicted proteins | sample DeeMarSeWOR38_10_FD_187462 | JGI IMG/M metagenome (GOLD analysis project Ga0209742, IMG submission 187462) | Marine sediment microbial communities from White Oak River estuary, North Carolina - WOR-3-8_10 (SPAdes) (version 2) | ecosystem: Environmental > Aquatic > Marine > Intertidal zone >...
GACCATTAATTGGAATGAAAGAGGCATTCCGGGATTGCGGAAGATGGGCGTGCTGGGATGGTTGTTTAAATCTCAGACCGATACCGATAATAAAGATGAACTGCTCATATTTATGACACCGCGCATCGTTGTGCTGGAACAAAAGCGCCTGTCATAACCCAGATCGAGCACCACAACCGGCAGCGTCGGTTTATAACCTGTAACCCCAGAAGATAGCGCATAAAAAAATGCGAATCCGGTGATTGAGTTTTCTCACAGCGGGTTCGCATTTTTTTTGCAAAATCCAATGATTTTATTATTCACCACAGCGCCCGCGGAGCGCACAGAGAAAAATACAAAATTTGAGGTTACTCAAACCTAAAAGATTTGATCCCTGTGTTCTCTGCGCCCTCTGTGGTAAACGAACGAAAGCCTCTAAAATAACGGCTTGACCTTACTGGCCCCTTCCTCGGCCTGCTCGGCCAGAGCAGATCCCGGCGCCAGTTGAATGACCTTGAGGTAAGAGCGATAGGCCCTTTCAAACTCCAGTGCGAGCTCGTAGGCTCGGGCCAGTTGAAAATGCAACGACGCATTATCGGGAACCTGGCGGACCGCTCTTTGCAGCTTTTCAACGGCCTCCGGTACCCGGCCCATGGCAATATAGGTTTCAGAAAGGCCCTGCAGAGCCGTGACAAAATCGGGCTTAATATTTAACGCCTGCAAATAGTTTTTTTCCGCTCGCTGCCAGTCGCCCTTGAAGAAATAGGCATTGCCCAGACCGGCATACGCGAAATGCGGGGTCGCGTAAAGCATGTCGTTGATGACTTTATTATAGTAGAAAATGGCCTGATCCCAGTCCTTTTTACCGGCATACGCATTGCCCATGCTGTTCAACGCCGCACCGAAATTCGGACTCAGTTCCAGGGCCTTTTTGTAGTGCACAATCGCCTCGTCATATCGTTCTCTGTGGGCATATAAAAGACCGAGATCATATTGCAGCAGATGGTCATTGGGGTATTTCGCTTCAGCCTTTTTAAACTCCTTTAGGGCCGAAGCAAAATTGCCCTGCTGCAAATAGGCTTCGCCGAGCCGCCGCTCAACTTCCGCCTCCTTTTTCTTGGTTTCATTATTGGTCATTCCACAGGATGCAACGGCTGCCATCAGCACAGCACATCCGAACCAGAAGAATAAATTACGCTTCATATCATTTTCCTCAGCTTAACGTTTTTTAAGATCCAGAGTAGCCGCAATATTTTCTGATACCCGACGAACGAACGTATTTAACGCGCTATCGGTTAACGGTTTGCCCGGGGCCGGCACCTGCTTGAGATCTTTGGGGTGAACATAGACCGGGACGTTGATCAAATCCGGATCCGGTTTGATGTCAAACTCCGGGGGAAATCGCTGTTCAAAATACATCTCCTGAAATCCGGCGAATTTGAGGGCATGCGCGGTCGATTTAATGACGGCGGTATCGGTTTTTTCGATAACACCACGACGAATGGCCGCAACCAGTCCGGCCAGCGACTCCCCCCCGTGGGTGCAGGCAATGTGTCCGTTACGGTTGGCAATGATTTCCCAATCCATAATGTCCTGCTCGGCGACTTCAACGAAGAAAACCCGCTGCTCGCCGGCCAGCTGATTGTATCTTTCCACCAGATGGACCACCCGGGGCATGGATACCGGGTTGCCGATCATCGCCGCCTGCGCCACGCTGGGCTTTACGGTCACGGGCTCGAATCTGCGCTTTTTTGGGTCTGGTTCCAGGTAATAGCGGTAAACGGGATTGGCGTGCTCGGACTGGACCCCCAGAATTTTAGGAAACCCGTCGATCACTCCGGCTTCCACAAACTTGATAAATCCGCTCAAGATCGCGGTGATATTGCCGGCGTTGCCGATCGGCACCACCACCGCCAGACGAGACACTTCATATTCGAAATCCTGAGCGATCTCATAACAGTAGGACTCCTGTCCCAAAATGCGCCAGGCATTTTTTGAATTTAAAAGCGCCACATTGTAATTTTGCGACAGCGCCTCAACCACCTTCATGCAGTCATCAAAGACGCCGGGAATTTCAAAAACACGCGCGCCGCTGCCCAGCGGCTGCGAAAGCTGCTGGGGAGTAACTTTTTTGTGGGGCAGCAGCACGGCAGATTTGATGTGGGGCGTCAGGTAAGACGCGTACAGCGCAGCGGAAGCCGATGTATCGCCGGTCGAAGCACAAATGGCTAATACATCAGAGACCCTGCCGTCGCGCACCATCATATTGATATAGCTCAGAGCGCTGGCCATGCCGCGATCCTTAAAAGAGGCACTGGGGTTCTGGCCGTCATTCTTAAAATAAAACCGCAGCCCCACCTTTTCCTGCAAAAGCGCGTTGGCCTCTATCACAGGGGTATGGCCTTCACCCAGATAAATGACGGCATCCAGTGGTATGACGGGACCGATGAACTCGTGATAGCGATAGATACCCTTTAAGGCCGGAAGGTTTAAAAGCTTGCGGTAATCGAATATGCGCCGCCACTCGGGGCCCGGCGTCTGGCTCAACTGCTTGAAATTCAGATCATGGATTAGAAGGACCTGGCCGCAGTCCGGGCACACGTACAGCAGTTCCTCAATCCCGAATTCCCGGTCGCAGCCCAGACAGCGGTAGATCAGATGGCCGGTATGCCGCGGCAGAATTGCGGGTCGAATCTCTTTGGGGAAATCTGCCAGCTTCATGGTTTTATTCTTTCCAATCCCGCCATATAGGTTTGCAGCGCAGCGGGAATAAGGACGCTGCCATCGGCCTGCTGGAAATTTTCAAGAATTGCCGCCACGCAACGACCCACTGCCAGTCCGGAACCGTTGAGCGTGTGAACAAGCTCAGTGCCTTTTTTGCCTTTTTTCTTAAAACGGATATTGGCGCGTCGGGCCTGAAAATCTTCAAAATTGCTGCAGGATGAAATTTCACGGTAAACCCCCTGAGCCGGCATCCAGACTTCGATATCATAGGTTTTTGCAGCTGAAAATCCCAGGTCCCCGCTGCACAGCTCAATGACCCGATAAGGAAGTTCAAGTTTCCTCAATATGGTTTCTGCATTGTCAAGCAGGGATTCAAGTTCGTCATAGGAGCTTTGCGGAGTGGTGAATTTGACGAGCTCAACTTTGTTGAATTGATGCTGGCGAATAAGCCCACGGGTGTCTTTGCCGTATGATCCGGCTTCAGACCTAAAGCAAGGCGTATACGCCGTGTAATATATCGGCAAAAGCGCTTCATCCAGAACCTCATCCTGATGAATATTGGTCACCGGCACCTCCGCTGTGGGAACCAAAAAATACTCCCAATCCACCAGTTTAAAGAGGTCAGCTTCAAATTTGGGCAGTTGTCCGGTATGGGTCATGCTCTGCCGATTGACAATAAAGGGCGGCAGTGTTTCCTTGTATCCGTGGGCCTGGGTGTGAGTATCGAGCATGAAATTAATCAATGCTCTTTCCAATCTAGCGCCGGCGCCAAAGTATAGCGGAAAACGGGCTCCTGTAATTTTGGCCGCACGCTCAAAATCCAGGATGCCAAGCACTGCCCCGACATCCCAGTGCGGTTTGGGTTTGAAATCAAAAACCGGCGGATCGCCAGCCGTCTTAATAACAGGGTTGTCAGTTTCATCCTTGCCCAGCGGCACGGATGAATGGGGGATGTTCGGCATCTCCAGCAAAATCCGCTCAAGAGTCTCCTGGGTTTCGCTCAATGCTTTGTCCAGCGCTTTAATCTTTGATGCGACTTCACGCATTTCGGCGACAACGCTTTCGGCATTGTCGCCGGCCTTTTTCATTTCCGCAATCCGGTCAGAGACCACATTGCGCTGATGCCTCAGGGCTTCAAGCTCCTGCAATATGGTCCTGCGCTCATCATCGCAGGTTGTAAAGGCATCGAGGTCTGCTGATTGGCCGCGCGACGCCATGGCCTTTTGAACGGCATTCAAATTTTGCCTAACAAACTTGATTTCCAGCATTTTATCCCTTATAATTAAAGGTTCTAACGGTGCTAAAAATTCCGACCGCGCGAACGGGCGGTCGCCTGAGACATTGGCGCAATTAGCATGCCGGGGCAGGATAGTCAATGTTTATTGACGATTAGCACTGCCGACCGTTTTTCATATCTCTTAAAACATACTGTCGATCAATGGAGTGCTCATATGGAGGAAATCCAAATCACAAAAAGTCAGATCCGTGAAGAAATCGCCCAAAAAATTGCTGCATTGTCGGCGAAAACGATCGCTGCAAAAACGAAAGCCATCGAAAACAGACTCTTTGATTTTGCCAACTTCCTCGAATCAAAAATAATCCTTTTGTATGTCAACAACGAACATGAGGTTCAAACTGCAACCATCCTCAAGCGTGCATTTTCTTATCGTAAAATCGTCGTTCTGCCGGCTTACAGCCCCGACAATTTCGAAATGGAGCTGAAAAAAGTCGACAGCCTTGAAAAAGACCTGCAAATAGGACCGCGCAATATTCTCCAGCCGGAGGAATCCCGCTGCAAGGTCGTTCCGATCGAAAAGATTGACATTGCCATTGTTCCGGCAGTGGCCCTGGATGAAAAAGGGGGCAGGATCGGTTCCGGCAAAGGGTATTATGACCGCCTCATTCCCCGATTGGCCATCACCACCCGTAAGGTTGCCCTTGCCTTCGAAGATCAAATCATCCCACTGGTGCCCATCGAATCCCACGACAGGCATGTTGATATTATCATCACCGAGGATCGTGTGATTTATAAAATCTAATACCGGCAAACCCGCACCAGTTTCAGGTCGCCTCAACCCCGGCACGCCCCTAAAATGTTCCGTTGCCGACCTGCTCCCCCAAAAGGCGTTTAAAATCCGCCAACCCGGGGGATTGAGTGCCATCCGGGGCTTCTGCAAATGGTCTGGGTCTGGGTTTAATGATTTAATTATTGTAAGAATTTACCAAAGGATCAAGGCTTTTTTAGAAGGGGTATCAAAACCTCATCTGGCGTTTCCGCTCGGCGTTAAACCAAATAGATGCATTTTGAACGCCTTAATATATTATATCAAAGCGTGAAATCCCGCCAATTGGCGGGGCTCTTGTGCCTGATGCGAGGTTTTGATGCCAATTCTGGTGAAAGCGACTAAAAGCATCTCAAAACAGGAGCTTGGATAATCTTGACCTAAATCGACTGAGTTGGTAAAAATGCAAATATGAACAAGGAAGCCATCAAATACACTCGTCAGCGGGAGGAGATGGTCAAGCACCAGATCGAAGCCCGCGGAATAAAAGACCCCGGCGTGCTGCAGGCCCTTCTGGCGGTTCCCCGGCACCTGTTTGTCAGCGAAGCTTTGCGAGATCAGGCCTACGGGGATTACCCGCTGCCTATCGGCGAACAGCAAACCATTTCCCAGCCCTATATCGTTGCTGAAATGACCCAGGCACTGGAACTCAGTAAAGATGACCGGGTTCTTGAAATCGGTACCGGCTCGGGATACCAAGCAGCCATTTTAGCTGAGATTGTCTATCGCGTATATACCATTGAAAGAATCCGTCCGCTGTATATCCAGGCCCGTAATCTGCTGGATAAACTGCATTATCACAACGTTGTCATGCGGTGCAGCGACGGCACTGCGGGGTGGCAGAACGAAAGCCCGTTTGATGCCATCATTGTAACGGCAGGAGCCCCGGACGTTCCTGAAAAACTGGTAGACCAGCTGGCCGAAGGCGGGCGCCTGGTGGCGCCGGTGGGCAATCAGCACTCCCAGGATCTCATTAAGATTTTTAAGGATAAAACGGGTCTCCATAAAAGCAATCTGGGAGGATGCCGCTTTGTAAAACTCATTGGAGAGCATGGCTGGAAAGAAAATAGATGAGGAGGACAAAAACCAATTGACCTGGAAAGAAGCGTTTTTTGCCAGCCCGGGTCCGGCTTCTATCAAAAAAGCCGGGCTCCTGTCTTTAAAAGGTCTGTGCATGGGATCAGCGGATGTGATTCCCGGTGTTTCAGGCGGCACCATTGCGCTGATCACCGGAATCTATGAAGATCTGATTGGGGCCCTAAAATCACTGAACACCACCATGGTTAAAAAAGCACTCGTCTTTGACTTAAAGGAGGCGCTGGCGTGCGTTCACATTCGTTTTTTGCTTTCTCTTTTGGTCGGAGTGGGTACAGCCATCATCAGTCTGGCACGCGTGATGAATTTTCTGCTGAATCATTACCCGGTATTTACCTGGAGCCTTTTCTTCGGTCTGATTTCGGCATCCATCCTGGTGGTTAGCCGGCAGGTGCCCGACTGGGGGCCGCGCACGGGCATCAGCCTGGTGATCGGAGCGGTTGTTGCCGCATTCATTGTCAATCTAATGCCGGTGACCACTCCGGAAACGCTCTGGTTCATTTTGCTGTGTGGCATTGTCGCTATCTGCGCCATGATCCTGCCGGGCATCAGCGGAGCCTTTATATTGCTGATTTTAGGTAAATATGAGTTTATCACCGGCACTTTAAAAAACCCTTTTTTGCCTCAGAACCTGATGATTATTATCGTATTCTGTCTGGGATGTTTGATTGGATTGCTCAGTTTTTCCAGGTTGCTCAATTATTTGTTAATCAATTATCGGCAGTCCACGATGGCGTTTCTGACCGGCCTGATGATTGGCTCCATGCCAAAAATCTGGCCGTGGAAGGAAATACTTGAAACCAAAATTATTCAGGGAGAGCCGCATGTCATCTGGGGCACCAACAGCATGCCGCAGACAATGAACGTTGAGGTGTTGCTGGCGCTGGTTCTGGCCGTCATCGGGTTTATTGCCGTGCTGGTGATTGAAAGGCTGGCCAGGGTTAAAAGTGACTAAAGTGAAGGTATCGCAATGCTCAATCGCTTTTAAAAAAAGGATCGTTCGACCCAGAGAGTCTCGACGGACAGAATTCCTCAACCTTAGGCACTTTAGCTCACTTTAGGCACTTTAGCTCACTTGTTTCTAGCTTTTCTTCAAGGAACCTGGCAAAGGCCTCAGCCAACGGCGAGGGGCTGCGATATCGATGCCGGGTAAAATAAAAATTCCGCCTAAGGTCCAGACGATCGACTTCAAGAGCATTTAATTTCCCTGCCTGAAGATCCTCGGCAACTGCCATTGTTGAAAGAATCGAAACGCCGGCACCGGTTTTAATTGCCTGGCAGATTGCTTGGGTGCTTCCCAGTTCGGCGACAACCTTTAGATCTTCAATGCTGTGCCCCCGGTCAACAAAGCTTTGATACAGTGATTTTAGGGTTCCGGAGCCGTGTTCCCTTAAAATGAAAGGCTCTGAAGCCAGCTGTTTTAAAGATATGCGCTTTTGTCCTGCCCAGCGATGCCCCGCCGGCACGATCAGGCGCATCTCATCTTGGATTAATTTCTTCTGAATGATCTTTTGGGTTTCTGCTTTCGCCCCGACAATTCCCAGTTCCAGGCCCCCATTTAAAATGCTTTCAATAATATGATCCGTATCTCCGATAACCAAAGAGATGATGACATCCGGATACTTTCTTTTAAAATCACCGATCAGTTGCGGCATTAAATAAGTTCCGGGTATCGTACTGCCGCCGATAACCAGGCGCCCCCGCATTTTTCCGTTGTACTCTGCCAGAGCGGTTTCAGTTTCATCGCGCAGGGCCAGAATTTTTTGGGCGTAGCCATACAACAGCTCGCCGGCCTTGGTGGGAAGCGCTTCTCGAGATGCGCGGTCAATCAACCGGCAATCAAAATGGTCTTCCAGGGCTTTGATGTGACTGCTGATGGTGGGTTGGGAGAGGTGAACGTCTTTTCCGGCTCTTGAAAAGCTTTTAAGTTCGACGACCTTGCAGAATATCTTTAGCTGCCAGAGATCCATCTGGTTGTAATTACCCTCATAGCGCCTCGCGCTCAATGAGGGTAATTCGTTAATGGTTATTGATTATTGGTTATGCGTTTAAGGGCAATAAAATACGTTCTGATCTATTATCAGTGATTAATTGCCAGAAGGGGTTTCAAAACCCCATCCGAGGCTCAAAGGCTGCGTTGCCCAGCGAAGCTGGATTCGCATCCATTCTGTTACACTGAGGTGCATCACAGACCTCCGGTAAATGCTCACATCCTGCACATATGCTGGGAACAACGACTTTCCCGATCGGCCTGACGCCTTGCCTTTGAACCTGATCTGAGGTTTTGAAACCACTTCTAATAACGATTAACAATGAACGCCACAATTGAGTTTTACTCAATTGCGGATTTGATGGGCTTGGCAACACCCGCGAATTTCTGTTTCAGCTTTTTTTGGACCAACGTCGGAACCATGCCGTTGATATTGCCGCCGAATTGAACCGCTTCTTTTATAATCGAAGAGCTCGTGAATATCCAGCGCAATCCGGTCATCAGAAATACGGTCTGAACCTCGCGATTTAGCCGCCGGTTCATCAGCGCCATCTGAAATTCATACTCAAAATCAGACATCGCGCGCAGCCCCCGCAGAATCGCATGGGCTTTGCGGCTGGCGGCATAGTCCACCAAAAGCCCGTCAAAGCTGTCGATTTCGATGCCTTTAAATTTCTTCAAGCAATCTTTGAGCATCTCCAGTCGTTCTTCCAGAGAAAAAAGATATTCTTTCTTTGGATTATACAAGATCGAAACGATAATCTTATCAAATAATTTTAGCCCTCTTTCAACGATATCAATATGGCCGTTGGTAACCGGGTCGAAACTACCGGGGTAAATAGCAATTTTTGGCATATTCGATCAATCCTTTGTTAAGGGGTGTTACAGCGACAAATGATGCGCTCAAAGATAAATAAGAAAAGATAATGCAACCTATTGATATTTTGGATTCATACCATATAAGTAAAAAAAGAAACAAGCGTTTTTCCGTACCTGCGCTGGCTGAAAATTTTAAATCCGGGCAGATTTTCTGGAACCGGCTCCAGCGGTGAGTGCTCGATTGTCAGCTGGGCATTGTTTTCCAGGCATTGGCTCGTGGCAAGGTTTGACAGTGTCGGCTGGATCATGTTTTTATTGTAGGGGGGGTCAATAAAAACAAGGTTGAAGCCGTGTGTGCATGAACGGATAATATTTAAGTTTTTTAAAATGTTCCACTTAATTGTGTTGGCCCGATTTTGCAGTAAGCACGTTTTAATATTTTTTTCCAGGGCTGACAAAGCGGCTTTATGATCGTCTGCAAATAAAGCGAATTCTGCTCCTCGGCTTAAGGCCTCGATACCCATTGCCCCGGTTCCAGCATAAAGATCCAGGACCCTGGCACCCCGAACGCTGTCTCCGAGGATATTAAAAATAGATTCACGCACGCGATCAGCAGTGGGCCGCGTTTTGATACCGCTCACCGTTAACAGTTTTCTGCCCTTCAACTCCCCGCCAATAATCCGTATTGTCATAATTTAATCGGCCTTAAAATGACAAGTTGCCAATTTATTAACACGGCTTAATTTTAGGTGGCTGGGGCCAGGCCACTGGCTGCTGGCTTCTTGCATCGGGTCTCTGGCCTTGATCTTGCTGAGCAGTTCGGCCGTTCTCGCCGCTGGGGCCCAGGCCCGGAGGAGGCTAATGCCGATCATATCCGAAGGAATCAACGCAGGCGCGTCGATAGTCACTGACCCCTTGCACTGGCTATTTGGCCAGCAGCCAGAAGCGAGAAGCCAGCGGCTAAAACGTTGACACCCGTTTGCGCGGCCGTAGCTGCACCAAGCGGCAAAGACCCGACACCTGAAACCTTGCTAACTAAGGCTCTTGATTTTTTTATGCAGATAACTCCTCCCCACTTTCATGGCCTTGGCAGTTTTGGTAATATTGTTTTCGTTTTGTATCAGCTTTATTTTTATAAACTCTTTTTCAAACGCTTTGCGGGCTTCTTTAAAACTGTCTAATTTCATAAAAGGCGCTGAAACCGAAGGGTAAGCGTTACTTAAACCGCCGGGCCGATAGGAATCCGGTATGTCTTCCGCATCAATGACATCTTTAGCAATCATGATTGCAAGCCGTTCCACCAGGTTGCGCAATTCCCTGACATTTCCCGGCCAGGCATAATTGCTCAATATGCTAATGGCAGCCGGACTCACCCGTTTGCGCTTGCTTCGATTCTGAATCGCAAACTCTTCTAAAAAAGCCTCTGCCAGTAAAGGAAGATCTTCGATGCGATCCCTTAACGGGGGTACCTGAATAGGAATCACATTTAAACGGTAAAAGAGGTCTTCTCTGAATGCCCCCTTTTCTATTTCTTTTTCCAGGTTCTTATTGGTGGTGGCGATCACTCTGACATTAATACTGATCGGTCGGTTTCCGCCTACCCGTTGAATTTTTTGTTCCTGCAGCACCCGCAGTATTTTTGCCTGGGAGCTTAAGCTCATATCTCCGATTTCGTCCAGAAATATGGTGCCATTATTGGCCAGCTCAAATTTCCCAATCTTTTTTGCCGTGGCACTGGCAAATGCGCCTTTTTCATGTCCAAACATTTCACTTTCAATGAGTTCGTCCCTGATCGCCGCACAGCTGACATCGATCAGCGGCTGTTCGGCTCGGGGGCTTAGCTGATGAATGGTGCGGGCTACCAGCTCCTTGCCGGTACCGTTTTCTCCGCAAATCAAAATCCAGGTATCGGCGGGAGCGGCAACTTCAATATGCCTTCTCAATTCTTTGGTGCTGGCAGACTCACCGTCAATTGAGTGTTTTCCCAGAGTCTTGTCACGAAGATATCTGTTTTCTTCTTCAAGGCGTCTGAAATTTAAAGCATTGTTGATCGTTAAGATAATCTTGTCGATGGAAAGCGGTTTTTCAACCAGATCGAAGGCCCCCAGCTTGGTCGCTTTAACCGCCGTTTCGATCGTCCCGTGTCCGGTGATAATAACAACCTGAATGTGGGGATTGTATTTTTTAATTTCCTTTAACGTCTCAATCCCGTCCATGCCCGGCATCCAGATATCCAGCAAGACCACGTCAGGTGAATCAGAATCGATGACCTTTAAAGCTTCATAACCACTGACGGCGGTTGAAACCTCATAACCCTCGTCGGAAAGCAATCCGCTTAGAGATTGAACGATCGACTGCTCATCATCAACAATTAACACGGATGGCAACATCGGTGTTTCCTTTTATTAAATGTTGGAATCCAGCATCAAGAATCCGTCATCAAAATACAACGCGGTTAAATTATATGTCTGTTGTCAGTTGGTTGTTGCCCGTTGTATCGTTGCCCTGGTAAGTTGCTGATATATTCAACTCACCTTAAGGCTTTTCTATAAATTTAATTTATTTCGATCACCGGACCCATCCACCACGGACAACGGACAACTTACCGCTAACTTACTGCTACACCGTCAACTCGATAACGAATTTGGCACCGCGGGGCATGTTATCCTGCACATTTATCATGCCGTTGTGATCGGCAATGATGGTGTTTACAATCGTCAACCCCAGTCCCATTCCCGCCTTTTTGGTAGAAAAATTAGGTTGAAACAACCGGGTCTTATCTTCATTGGAAATGCCCGGACCATCATCGGCGATTTCTATTCGAACCTTTTTTAAAATCGGGTCATGGGCCACTGCGATGGTGATATTGCCGGCGCTTTTCATCGCGCTGATCGCATTGTCGATCAGGTTAATAAGTGCCTGCTTCATCTGCTGCCGATCCAGATTCAGCATGGGGATGTCGCTGGTATTGTTTATTTTAAAATTGATGCTGCGGTGACCTTCCCGATAGAGCGCCAGGGTTTCTTCAATAATCGGCATCAGATGACAGGGAACCGGATTCGCGCTGGGGAAGCGTGCAAAAGAGGAAAATTCATTCACCAGATTGCGAATCAGCTCCACCTGACTGATGATGGTTTCGGTACACTCCTCAAATATCGTGTCATCGACAAACTGAGCATATTTTCGTTTGAGCCGTTGTGCTGAAAGCGTTATCGGAGTCAAGGGATTTTTAACCTCATGGGCGATTCGCCGTGCGACTTCACGCCAGGCCGCCATACGCTGGCCTTTTTCCAGCTCGGTTAGATCGTCAAATACCATCAGGGTTCCCATGTGTCGCCCGGCATCGTCTTTCAGCGCATTTACGGAAATCAAGAAGCTTCGCGGTCTGCCTTCAATGGTGAGTTTTAGGGGCAATTCAATGGTATCCCCGCTCGAATAAGACAGGTTGTCCATAATATCGTTGGCCAGTTCCAAAAACGGGCCGGCCAATAAATCCTGATAACTCTGGTTCAGTACCTGTTCGGATTTGAGATTCAGCATCTTTTCAGCAGATTTGTTCATGGTTGAAATGATGCCTTTGGCATCCAGGGTAACGACTCCGGCGGAAACGCTTTTTAAGACAATTTCCATGAACTGCCGTTTTTCTTCGATTTCAACATTTTGCTTGCGCAGCATCCGCGCGGAAAGCTCAAGCTGCCCCCGGCTGGTTCGAAGGTCCTGGGTCATCTGGTTGAAGGATTCAACCAGGCTGCCGAATTCGTCATCAGCTACCGGATCAATGGTATAACTGAGGTCGCCTTCAGCCACCCGGCGGGTTCCTTCTGCCAGTTCCTTGATCGGAAGGCTGATCGACCTTGCCATATAAAATCCGAACCACACCGCACAGAATAAAACCAGCAGCGCCACAATCGACAGCGATATATAATAGGTTATTTGGATCGGTTTTTTCAGCAGCTTTATCTGCTGGTATTCGGCAAAACCCCGGCGAATAAAGTGCAGATTTTCTGAAAGATCCGGTGGAATCAGAATGGTACCCACAACAAAGCCCAGGGCTTCATCGGGTTGCACCGCAAAGGGAACCGTTGCGATGGTTTTGATAAACTCGCCGGATGGAATCGTTTGCGAAATGGATCGAATGCCGTCTGCCGGGATTTCCTTTTGAAAATCCTCGGCAGAAATAATCCCAAAATATTCGTTTTCAAGATCAGGCGACAGGGCAAAGGTCAGGCGCTCGGCATTGGCCGCATACACTTCAACCGCGTCAAGGTTAAATTCTCTTTGTACGATTCGGATGTAATTGGTAAGCGCTTTGTTGTTTTTGTCATCCAATAAATTTTTGGCTTTTATCTGGTAAGATATTCTTTCAAGGAAAAACTTGTTGTTCTCCTCTGTTCGACTGTAAAGGCGCCCGCCGACCCACAATGAATTTTCAAGTGCCTGTTCGACCGGCACATTGAACCAGAACTCTATGCTGGTTGTAATAAAATTCAGCGAGAAAAAAAATAAGACCGTGGTGGGCAGAAGCGTCAAGGATACAAAGGCAATGACCAGTTTGGTCCGAATTTTGGCACCCAGAACATTGCGCTTGCGATCATAAATAAGCTTGACCAGGTTTCGAAAAACCAGATAGATCATCAAGATCAGCAGCAGCAAATTGATGTTGATCAGGATGAACATTAAGACCGTGTTGGAAACGGCAATATCGGCGCCAAAATTAATGATTCTGCTTTCGACAAAGGTCAAAAGGGCAACGACAAACAGAATGATCAAAATGAGAAAGAATTCGCGGTTGCGTCGTTTGCGCTCTTTTTCCGAAAGCGAAGATTTTCTTTTCAATCTGGGTCGTTTCATGGCACCGGGATCAGTTGACAACCTGTCGGCTGGTATTAGAAGTTGTTTCAAAACCCCATCTGGCATCCGATCGCTGCGTTGCAGCCCTCTTTGAAATGCTCACATACTCAAATGTATGTTGCACTTTTTCATCAGCCTGCGCCTTACTCTGGAAGGCGATCTGAGGTTTTGTAACCACTTCTAATAAATAAAATCAATGGCATACCAATCCGTTTCAAAATCCCACAGAGACACAAAAAACAGGATGTAGTGCAGATAGAAGGGGAGGGTCTTTTTACTAACTTCAGCCTTAACTCTGAGTTGGTATTGTTCGCCTTTTTCCAGCCTGTTTAATGGAATAATTTTTAAACTGGTGATTTCAGTCATCCAGCGTTTGGCTTCTTTAAACGACTTGGTCACTTCTGGATTATCCTCTTTCCAGGAACGTTTGACGGTGAACTCTTTTTTAAGATTATCGTAAACAATGGTATGCGAGACCTCAATATCGGCGATCGACCGGTCAAACCAAAAATTCCGCGTGCGGTTTAATATTGCAAAAAAAGAAAACGTAGAGGGTACGCCGCTTAAAATGGCCTTATTCATCTCTTCCCTGAAAGCACCTTCGAGGTTTAAATAAAGCAACAAATCATCACGGGTGTTGGTGACAGTGATGTTGGTCAGGATCGCATCCTGTGAAAAACCAGCGGGCGGAATAACGAAAAGTAAGCTCAACAGCAGAATTGCAAAGTATCTGGCCCGTTTGAATAACGAAGTCATGTGATCAAGTCATTGCACAATTTAGGTATTAGCCCGTTACTTCCTTATGTGTCAGCGCCGCATAGCGAAATAAAAGACAGGAGCGTTGGAAATGCAGCTTGCCAATTCATTCTGCTTTCTGTTTACACACTTCCGGTTTATTGCCTGGGGACGGATCGGAGGCGTTCAACTTCTCATTAATTATCATACAGGATTCAGGTATTAAATAGCTGAAATCCCTTTAAATGGCAAGTCATTTTGGTGATTATCGGCTGGGTCCGCGGTTGCCGACGGGCAGCGGCGGCCTCAGGGAGTCGTTTTGAGGTGCCGGGGCTTTTTCAACAATAAAAAGATTGTCGTCGATATGGGGATTTGCTATAGCAATCGGCAGTCTGCAGTAAATCATCCGGTTAAACCGGCCAACCTTAACCAGAAGTGGTTTCAAAACCTCATCTGAGGCCCAATGGCTGCGTTGCAGACCTCCGATAAATGCTCACATACCACACGTATGCTGCGCTTTCTTGATCGGCCTGCGCCTTGCCCTTGAACCTGATCTGGGGTTTTGAAGCCACTTCTAAGGAGATGGCCTTGCTGGCCAAAGTCCTCAGCAGTGCCGTTTTGGGAATCGATGCCTACCCGGTTGAAGTGGAGGTGGACATTACCTCCGGCCTGCCCACCTTTGCCACGGTGGGCCTTCCGGAAGCCGCAGTTAAAGAAAGCAAGGAACGTGTTAAATCCGCCATTAACAACTCGGGCTATCGGTTTCCAACTGACCGTATAACGGTTAATTTAGCGCCGGCTGATATCAAAAAAGAAGGAACCGGCTTTGATCTGCCGATCGCACTGGGCATTCTGGCAGCAACGGGAATTATCCCCCAGGATCAACTTTCGCGCTACTTGATATTGGGCGAGCTTTCATTGGACGGCCGCATCAAGCCGGTTAAAGGGTCTTTGCCGATGGCCCTGGCGGCAAAAGCAGCCGGTTATTCTGCGATTATCGTGCCCTTTGAAAACAGACGCGAAGCTGCGGTGGTGAGGAACATTGCCGTCCTGCCGGCAAAAACGCTTTCTGAAATTGTGGGGTTTTTAAGAGGGTTTACCCAGATTGCGCCCGAGCGGACCGAAATTGCCAAATTATTCGAAAACGACAGTCACTATGCCATTGACTATGCCGAAGTCATGGGACAGGAACATGCCAAGCGCGCGCTGGAAATCGCGGCGGCCGGCAGTCATAACCTCCTGATGATCGGTCCACCCGGCTCCGGCAAAACCATGCTGGCCAAACGGCTGCCCACGATTTTGCCCCCGATTACCTTTGATGAAGCGCTGGAAACCACAAAAATCTTCAGTGTCGTCGGATTGTTACCCGGAGATCAGGCCCTGGTGACCAACCGGCCGTTCCGCTCGCCTCATCACACCATCTCAGATGCCGGTCTGATCGGCGGCGGTCATATCCCCAAGCCCGGCGAAGTCAGCCTGGCTCACAACGGGGTGCTATTTCTGGATGAAATGCCGGAATTTAAAAAGCATGTCCTGGAAGTGTTGCGACAGCCCATCGAGGACTTGAAGGTGACCATCTCCCGGGCCCGGTCCAGCCTGACCTATCCCGCCAGCTTTATGCTGGTGGCCGCCATGAACCCCTGCCCCTGCGGCTATTTATCGGATCCCAAGCACGAATGCCGCTGCACACACGCCCAGATCCACCGCTACCGCTCCAGGATTTCCGGGCCGCTGCTGGACCGCATCGACATGCATGTAGAGGTCCCGGCGGTGCCCTATAAAGACCTGATGCAGGATCACGAGGCGGAGGCCTCTGAAACCATCCGCAACCGGGTGGCCGGCGCCCGCCGGATCCAGGCGCAACGATTTTTCCGTACCAAAATCTTCTGCAACGCCCGCATGAGCAGCCGCCACATCAAAAATTACTGCAAAGTCGATGATGCATCCTGCCGCCTTCTGGAATCGGCCATCGACAAACTGGGGCTGTCGGCCCGGGCCTACAACCGCATTTTAAAGATCGCCCGCACCATCGCCGATCTGGAGAACTTTGCGGATATCAGCAGCGTCCACATCTCCGAAGCCATCCAGTACCGCAACCTGGACCGCAGCCGGCAGTTGGGTTAAAATATGAAAGCTCTTTTTTTGTCTGATATCCTACGGAAATGAGCGACGGATTCGGAATGCGGGAGGGGCTTCGACGCGGCTGAGCTCGTCGCAGGCCAGCCGCGAAATTTAAGGAATAAGGGTACGTTGTTGACTCATTTGACTAACTACTAATTAACCGGCCCGTTCCATGGCCTTTGATTTCGCATTATTTGGCGCAGGAAACAAATTGGCAAACAAGACTGTGCATTTCACACTAAGAGTGAGGTGGCTTCCGTATGTCGTAGCGCTGGATTTTGCGCCGTAACGTATTTTTATCAATCCCCAGCTCCCGGGCGGTAGCCATTTTGCGCCAGTTGTTCTTAATCAGCGCACGGATGATAGCACGTTTTTCGATCCCCTTGAGGGTATTTTCAGCGGACTCATAGATCAGCTCCTTCTGGGGATGGATCTGTTCCGGCAGATGCTCCAGACGAAGCATTTCGCCCAGACATAAAACAAATGCATGTTCGATTGCATTTTCCAGTTCGCGCACGTTGCCCGGCCAGTCATAAAGTGCCAGAGCCGCCAGTGCTTCCTGAGAGATTCCGATGATTTGTTTGCCGGTTAAGGTGTTAAAGCGCTCGATAAAGTGATCCACCAGCAGCGGGATATCTTCTTTACGTTCGACCAGTGGTGGCAATTGTAGTCGCACAACATTGATCCGAAAAAACAGATCCTCGCGAAATTGACCATTGCCGATCATCTCTTTGAGATTCCGATGGGTGGCAACAAGCACCCTGGCCTTCATCTGCAGGGTTGTCGTCGAACCCAATGGCGAATAGGTCCGATTTTCCAAGACCCGCAGCAGCCGCATCTGCATGGCCGGTGAAATATCGCCGATTTCATCCAGAAATATGGTGCCATTTTGCGCCGTGGCAAAACGCCCCGGCTTGTTATGTTTGGCATCCGTAAATGCGCCCGCCTTATAGCCGAAAAGTTCCGATTCGATCAAGGTATCCGGCAATGCGCCGCAATTGACAGCCATAAAAGGTCCCTCTCGCCTCGGGCTGTGATTGTGAACGGCTCTGGCAAACAACTCTTTGCCGGTTCCACTGGCCCCCTCGATCAGAACCGTACTGTGGCTGGCGGCCACTTGCGGCAGAATTGAAAATAATTGCAGCATCTTATGATTTTTGCTGACAATATCTTCAAAAGAATGCTTTTTATTAAATTCACGGCGAAGTTTGTTAATCTCCGATAAATCGCGAAATGTTTCGACGCCCCCGATCAAATTCCCTTCATCATCCCGCACAATACCCGTGGTGACGCTGATGGGAATTCGCTTATTGTCCGCACGCACAATATACACGGGTACATTTTTACATGGCTTTCCGGTCTTAAATGTCTTTTTAACCGGGCATCCCGTCTCGCAGAGTTCAGCCCGCATCACTTCAAAGCAGTGGCGACCGAGCGCCTCTGTCCGCCTGACCTGGGTGATTTTCTCGGCTGCTCGATTAAACGAAGTGATGATCATGTCACGATCAACGGTGACGACACCATCGGTGATGCTGTTGAGGATCGATTGGTAATCGGTATGATTGGTAGGGCGGGGTATATGCATGGCTGCTATCCTTTTTCAAAAAAATATATGGGTGAAAATTGCCCCCAAAATTTTTTAGAATGGACGCATTTTGTTTCCTCATACTCCAGTGCATTTCATTTGTCAATCCTATTTTTTATCGAGCATTTCACTTATTTGAAGTGTTATTAAATACTTAACCCGCCAATTGGGGTGTTGGTATGGATATTGCCATAAGGACAATAATATCACAGCCGGGTAAATCGGATAAGACGGAATTTTTAGCGATCACCCGGATGCCATGCCGGAAGCACCGGCATTTTTGCCAACCATTTAGCAGAAAGGGGGCTTCGGTTGCTAAACAGAAAACTATTTACATCAAAACGTTTTTGGTTGCTGACCGTTTTTTTAATCTGTGCGATCAGCGTGTTGCTTGTCATGCAGAGCCCGAGTGTGGTTGCCAGTGAAAAGGCCAAACAAAAAAGCTTGGATCGCCTCAAAGCATATAAGGTGTACCAGGAAAAGTGCCAGGGATGTCACGACTCGGTTGCCGATCCCGAGAAACAGGGACGTACCCGCGATGACTGGCATCTGGTGGTCAACGTAATGCACGGCTACGGTTTGGATCTTTCCACTGAAGAGAGCGATATGATCATCGACTTGCTCTACGATCTGCGTAAAGGCCTTGAGCGCGAAGCCGGTTAAGCCGGCTCAACGGTCTGCTTATTATTATCTAACGATAAGGAGGAAAACCGATGAAACGTAGAACCTTTTTAAAATCAATTGCCGCCACCGGTGTTGCGGCCTCGGTGGGGAGCACGGCCAATTTCATGCTGCCGCGTAAGGCCCAGGCCGCTAAAAAGGCCGAAATCGGCGAAATTAAAAGCGTGCGGATCGATGTCCTGTCAGAGACCAGCTGGTTTAACAATGATATCCTCAAAAAAAACATGATGGACTATGGCGGCGCCATGACCAACCAGTACACCATTCCCTGGGATGTGGACAATACGGGCGGTTATTCGGCCTTGATCACGGTGACGACCCTGGAAGGCAACGAACGCAAGATTTTAATGGATTCCGGATGGAACAACGACTGGATGGACTACATTTTTGAAGAAAAAAACGATATCGCCGACATGCTGAAAAAAGGTGAAATCGAAACATTTGTGCTCTCCCACTGGCACCTTGACCACACCTGGGGAATCGAATCAACGCTCAAACACAAACAAGACATTACCATATACGCGCCCAAGACCTATTACCCGGAAGATATGGCCCTTTTGAAAGAAAAGGCCCACCATAAAGCCAAGGACAAGGACAGCGGGGAAATGATACACGTTGCCAAAAATGATTATCCCCATTCCGGAAAATTGGTGCTTTGCGATGAGGCCGGTGAAAATAATGAAGGGGTTTATCGCCTGATGCCCGGGGTGGCGGTCAGAATGTTTGATGTTCCCATATTACTGCGGGTGCGGGGGGAGAATGTTTTATATTTCAATGTCAAAGACAAAGGCATCGTGACGGTCACCGGTTGCTGCCATCCAGGCATCCTGTCCCTGTTCTCATATGCGCGCAAGAACTTCGCGGGCTACCAGCCCTATGGCTGCTACGGCGGGCTGCACATAACCCTGTTTGAAACCTGGGAGCCCAAATTTGACGATATCATCAAAGGCGTCAAGGCATTCAATATTAAAAAGCTGGGATGCAATCACTGCACCGGATGGATCTGGGCCGAGAAGGCGGCTGAAGCCGGCGTGCCGGTGGTCAAAGGCACCGATAAGTATAAGGAATACAAGCGAACGTCTACTGTCGCCAAAGCCAGCAACGTCTTTCTGACCAATGGCGACCATGTGGTTTTTTAAACCGATCACATGACCCCCATTATGCGAAGAGAAAAGGAACAGGGCGATCCGGTTTCTTTTCTCTTCCTTACGATCAAAATGATTCATAGGTGATCATATGAATACCGAAATTAATGTAGAAAAAAGGTTTAATTATCTATTCGGACTTATCAATTTTGTGGTGGTGTTCGGAATTGTGTGGCTGTTGTGGTACATTTTCATGAACCCGAACACGGTCATGAAACTCTATACCCCCATGTATGGTTTTGCCCTGCTGGTGGTGATGGTATCGTCGATCGTGCTGATGGTCAACGTCGCCGATTACTTTCCTTTTGCGGCGCCTTTAAAAAGCGACAACCGAGTCGGTCGGGGTATTTTGCTGACCATCACGGCCTTTATACTAATGATTTTTATCCACTATGTTGTATTCTGGTATTTTATTGGCCGATTAGGCGTTGCCTATTTCAGCCCCCAGTCCATTGTTGTATCAGGGGGCACGGGGGCCGAGCCGTTCGTGGCACGCGAAAATGCCTCGACGGCGATTGTCTATTTTTTTACCGCCTTTCTCTGGATCGCGCTGTTCTGGAACCTGGGCTTCGGCCGCTGGCCCTGGCAAACCGTGGGGCGGGGAACCCTGGCCTGGTCGCGTCTGTTTGCCATCCTGTTTTTTGTCAGCATTGTTTATATCATCTTATTTCATCCTCACGTCTGCTATTTATTCTATCCGGCCCAATCAAAAGCCGGCGTGCAGCCCTGGTGGGAAGGATTTTGTGAGACCGGCAGCGCCTTTGTCGGCCTGGGACTGGTGCTGTGTTCCTTATTCTGGATTGTGGCCTCGGACAAGCTCTGGGAAGGCGCCCCCTGGAAACTCATGAATAAGAACGGTGAGGGGCGCTTTGTTAAAGGAATTGTCACATTTGCGGCCACACTCATTATGGGATTCATTATGATGTGGATCCTGCTAAAAATCTTCAACCTCGTCTGGGATGAACCGTTTATGGGCGGCCAATACACCGACGGTCCTGATTTTCGGTTTATTCATGCGGGCGAAATGGCCGGTTTTTTTATTCTGGCCGCGTTTATCCTGCACACTTATTTCGGCAACTTTCCCAATGTGGCCAATATCTGGCCCCGGGCGATTATTCGCACGGTTATCGCCATCGCCGGCGGGCTTTTGTTCTATGGATTCTATTATTCACCCCTGGCCACATTTTTTCTGGCCAAAGTGCCCGGTGTCGCCCAGCCTGGAGATACACCGCTCGTTTGGATCCTGCTGTTCCTCAGTATCATCATGATTCAGAGTGATTTCTTCGAAGGCTGGCCTTTGAGAAAGCGTGAAGATTAAAATGGTGGATAAAGATAAACGCAACTTTTTCAGGCGCGGCTGGCTGCGTCAGGTGGGTGAGATTATTTCCGGCTTCCAGGAAGGCATGCAGGAAACCGAGCAGCAGAGTGCTTTTGACCATTATTTTGAATCATACGAATCCAGCTATGCCCTGACCCTGGCCTACCCGGATGATTTATTGCTGGAGACGGCCCGTCGCCACGGCATCGAAACAGAGGGGCGCGAAAAAAACGAAATCGTCAAGGAGCTTTTTAAAAAACATGGTGGCCGCGAATATCGATTTTGACAGCTTTTTTCGCAATAAAGTTGAACGCATGTTGATCACCGCTTCATGGGTTGAGCCGGTTCAAAAAAAGCTCGGCCTTGAGGGCGTCAGTCAGGTCTGGGGAGACCGGCCCGAGTGGTATTTCTGGCTCCGGCAAGCCCCCGGGGTTTATGCATTGGTCTTTGAAGAGGGTGAAACCGGTAAAATCGCAGAACGAACATGGGTCCTGGGCCGGTTTGCGGTAAAATGTTATCCCTATGCAGCAACCCCCTTGTTTCATGCATTTTCTCCACGTGAACAGGAAATAATCACGGGAGATCTTTTCGACCACACCCAAACGCCCCGGTTTGAAGCCCGGGAGGAAATCCCAGAGGCTTATTTTACGGTCGGCAGCATCTCGTTTATGCTGGATGCGGCCGAGACTTTTACGATGTTTACATTTGACAGCCTCGATTTTCTTAGGTGGTCGATGGCAGGCGCAAAAACAGAGCGTGATATTCAAGAAGGCAACGTTATCCGTGATGTCGCCGGTTTTCAGATCGGATACCCCCTGTTTGACCGATTGATCGGTCTGTATGCTTTTTTTTCAAAGCAGTCCCCGGCCTTTATCGGTGCAACTCGATCTCCGGGATTTGAATGGATAGTCGATATCAATCAAATCCCGGAGATTCGACCCTGCAATGAAACCCGGCAGTGGTCAACCAGCGTGCTGTTTTTAGACGAAGCAGCCGCCACCGCATCTGCGGATACCATCTGGCGCGCACTTCTCGACCCTGAAGAAAAGGTCGTTTTTGAACACGCATGTTCGCATACGGCCTGCAACTGCCTTGCGGATACCGGTGTGCCGCATGTTGTCATCAATCCCCGCTGGTGGGACTTCGCACATGCTGAATTTAAATCAGCGTTGGCTTCCATCTGCGGCTGTAAGGACCATGAACATCATGCGTTGGAGGCCGAATAGATGTCAGCACGATTTCACTCAGGCCCCTAAATTTAACCAGAGCCAGAGGATGCGATAGGCAATCCTTTTTAAAAATAAAATTAATGGAAAGAGTGGCTATACCGGTATTTCAAGCACGCATCTCGCCCGTTCTAGATTCATGTCAGCGTATGGTCGTCGTTGACATTGAAGGGGGCCGTGAAATCCGCAGGCAGGAACTTACCCTTGAAAAAATGTCCGTGCCTGAGCGCATCGAGGTGATTACCCGCTGGGGAATTCGGAAAATTATCTGCGCCGGCGTCAGTGACTTCATGTGCAAATTTCTGGCCGGCAAAAACATTGCACTGGTTAGCGGAATTGCCGGTGAACTCGAAAAAATTATCAATGCTTATATCTGCAACCGTCTAAATGACGCGTGTTTCATGATGCCGGGCAAACGTGACAATGAAAATGATTAGAAGTGGTTATCTTTTGGTTTTTTCCAAAAAAAATCCTCCACCCAATGCCACTGCCAACCTGGCTAAAATCTGCCCGCCTAATCAATACAGCGAACTGAACGCTTCTCCTAATCCCTCCGATATCGTAACAATGGTAACTAAACCGTTGCCGGCAGTTTGATACACAATTAAAGACTTAATCCCCAGTTCAATGTATTGACTATAAAAATGGATTGTTCTAATTTAGAAAGTCACGTTTGCAGCCCGCAGCGAGAAAGGAACCTGTCATCGATACCATCACTTCAGTTCAGGAAATGCGCTTACACGCTCAGCGGATACGGGCCTCGGGAGCATCCATTGCCTTTGTGCCCACCATGGGCTTTTTCCACGAGGGCCATCTTTCCTTGATGCGCCTGGGTCGGGAATTGGCCGACCACGTGGTCGTTAGCATCTTTGTCAACCCCACCCAGTTTGCCGCCGGCGAGGACTTCGAGGCCTACCCGCGCAACCCGGTGCGGGACAGTGAACTGGCCCGCAAAGCGCAGGTCGACGCGCTCTTTCTGCCCGACGTCAAAGAGCTCTATCCGGCCGGATTCGAGAGCTATGTGCGCCTCGACAACTTATCCGACCGAATGTGCGGACGATCCCGCCCGGTCCACTTTACCGGTGTGGCCACCATCGTCACCAAGCTCTTTAACATTGTGCGGCCCACGGTCGCCATTTTCGGTCAAAAGGATTACCAGCAGTGGATCATTATCAAGCGCATGGCACGGGATCTGAACATGGACATTGACGTCGTGGGTGCGCCCACAGTGCGGGAGCCCGACGGTCTGGCCATGAGCTCGCGCAACTGCTACCTCAGCAGGGAGCAGCGGATCAGGGCCCGTTGCCTGTACCAGGCGCTTACGGGCGCTCAACAGTCGGTGGCCGCCGGCACCAGAGATGCCGATCGGATTCTGCATGAGGCTGTCGCTGCTATCGGCAGACACGGCGATGTCAGCATTGATTACATGGTGCTGTGTGATCCGGATACGCTGGAGGAAGTGAGTGAAATCGAGCGCCCGGTCCTTATGGCGCTGGCCGTCAAAGTGGGAAAAACCCGCTTGATCGACAATATGTTGCTGACGCCCCCCGCAAATTCAAAACATCAGGAGGACCCGCAATGAATAAATCCCGCCTGCGAATGCTGCGAGTCGTACTGGTCGTCATCGGCCTTGTCTTTCTTTCTCTTTACCCTCTGATGGAACTGTGGCCTTCCGGCTGGGTCTGGCAGCCCCGACAATCGGAATACGAGCAAATGATGATCGGGGTTTATGGCACACTGGGTATCTTTTTGCTGTGGGCATCGCGGCGACCCGAGGCTCATCTCAGTCTGATCTGGTTCACCTTCTGGTCCAGCCTGGTCCACGGCATTATTATGGGTGTGCAGGCCATCGTCGATTCTGCCGAGCGGCTGCACCTGGTCGGGGACGTGGCCGCCTTATGCCTTGCGGTGATTTTGCTGGGCTGGCTGACCCCGCGCGGGGTGACGGCCTCAAACGAGGATAAGCAGTCCTATTCTTAGATATCGGGGGGCCGGGCCCGCCCGCCATCCGTTTGCCCGCGCCTCAATTCTTTACGCTAATATCCACGATATTCTGTTTTGCAATCGCATGCTCCGTATCACCCTCCTTTACGAACACATGCATGAGCCCCAGCACCTCGTGCTTGCCATTGTCCAGATGCGCTGTGTCCCATGACACCGGAAAATTGTCCGCCATGGCTTCGGATTCCCCGATCTTGATCCAGGAGTCTTCACCCATCTTTCTGAAATACCAGGGGTTGGTGACCTTTACGATCGAACCGGCGATATTGAGTTGCCGCAGTTCCTTTGCCAGTAGATGTTCATCGAGTCATTCCCGCAGCTGTACATGGCCGGAGTATTCTTTTATTGCTTTCGATGGCACGATAAAATGGGGTCCCCAATCGTGTGACATAATTTCACCTGCTTAAATTTTGCCTTTTCGGGTAATGAATGGGCCGCCTGAAAGTCTTAAAAAAAGCACTATGAGAAGATAGACCCTATATGATAACGCATCGGAGTGCCCTGCCCCCGATGACGGTATCACTTCTAAGTTGGAGGCATCAGCTTAAGGGCATGTGATTGGGTTTGCAGAAGAGGAACGGTCGCAGTCTACTTATATGTAAAGATCTATCATATTTCAAAACGAAACCAATACCATTTTGGAAATTCCGCAAGTCTTGATATCCATACGGCATATTGCCCATGAAAACGGGGTCGCCGATTGCGATGACCCTGTTGCGCGTTTACAAGCTACTTCACCTGTATCTCAGTCACTATTGACGGCATCGATGAATTCTTTGAGCCTTCCGAAATCGCACCGGTTGAAATCCACAACCAACCGCGGCAAATGGCAAATATCCGGCTCATCCATTTCTTGCGGACAGGACCCGGACAGGCAGATGTCCCCGCCGGGTCTCAGCATATCGCAAAAATTGCGTTTCAGCGCCTCAACGGCGCTCTCGCTGATTTCAGAGTTCAGACGGATTAACAGTTGGTTGCCCACATAGCGAAGGCTGTGGTAGCGCCGGTAAAATTGGTTGATGCGCGCCACGGCATCATGGGCCGCATCGACGCATTCAAACAATTTCAGATCGGATTCGCCGATATAGCCTTTTGCCAGCAGCGCTTCCTTTACAAAACGGATCCAGCCTTTCCAGTAGCTGCCGCCCGGCTCGTCCAGCAGGATAATCGGCAGCGGGTTGCGCTTGCCGGTTTGCACCAGGGTGAGGGTCTCCATGGCCTCATCGAGGGTGCCGAAGCCGCCGGGAAAAAGGACAACGGCATCGGATTCCTTTAAAAACGCCAACTTGCGGTTGAAAAAATATTTATACAGAATAACTTTGAAATCCCCGTCGATCACCGAATTGGGCCTTTGCTCAAAAGGCAGCTGGATTTTCACCCCGAAGGATCGGTCCGGGCCCGCGCCTTCGTTTACCGCCTGCATGATGCCGGCGCCCCCGCCGGTAATCACCATATACCCCGCTTCCGCCAGTTTCTCGCCGAGACGACGGGCCGTCTTGTAAATCGGCTCGGAAGGACGCGTGCGCGCCGAACCAAATGCGGCGACCTTCTTGATGTCGCGGTAATTGCGAAACACTTTGGCCGTATAGCGCATTTCCTTTAAAGAGGTGTTCATGAGTTTCAGGTCGACCCGGCCGTCATCCTCCTGCCCCGCTTTCATCGATGCCAGGATCAACTCGCGAACGATTTTGGGCCGGCGGATATCTCCCGCCAGCCCGATCAATTGGGTAATCACTTCATCAATCGGACCGTTATTTTCCTTGAAATTTATTTTCATCGCTCCGCCTTCAAAAAAAATTCATCTCAAATGTCGATTCCAAAATAATACCGAAAAAACGGCCGATACTGTCCGCTGACCGCCGGCCGATTTTACCCCATCTTATTATAAGATTGAATGGTTAGACAACCGTTAACAGAAACCCATACCCGGGGTCCGTGAAATCTGCGTTTGCCCAGTTGAATTTTTCTGAAAAAAAAAGAGTGTAGCGGACTTAACCGGGCTGGCCAATGACTCTGCCAGCTCATGGCTCAAAACGACACGTCATGGCTCCAGGAGGACAGTTCATGTCGAAAAACGACAACTCATGGCTGATGAAGACAAATTAAGGTGTCCTGACCTATTCTTGATTTGGCAGAATTGGAATGTCGGCAATATCGGTGTGTTTGTTGGCAGGCCGCTTTACTTGGTCCAAATAATCATCGGAATTGTGCGGCCATTTTCTGACCTATCCGAACGGCTTCCTCCACAAGGGCATCAAAATCATCCTGCACGCTGCGATGATTGGCTATCGCCACACGCAGGCAGTACCGGCCGTGTAAGGTCGTATACGATGGCGCACAGATCCCCTGCTCCTGTAATTGGATAAGAATTTCTTTGTTCAGCGCGTTGAGTGTCTCATCATCCAGTCTGCCCGGGTTAAAGCGAAAACAAACAATATCCAAACCGATCGGCGCCAGCAGTTCCATGTCCGGCTCTTTTTCAATCAGCTGGCCAAGGTAACGTGCCTGTTCGACGTTGCGCGCCATCATGCGGCCAAACCGGTCAAGGCCGTGTTCTTTGATTGACATCCACACCTTCAGCGCGCGGAACTGGCGTGACAGTTGCAGACCGTAGTCGCTGAACCAGAGGCGGCCGGCTGCCAGTCCGCGCCGCGTGTCATGTTCCAGATATTCCGGTGTCAGTGAGAACGTCTTTCGGTGGGCCTCATCATGCCGCACAAGCACGCAACCCGCCTCGAAAGGAATGTGCATCCATTTGTGAAGATCGAGGGCAACCGAATCGGCTCTTTCAATACCACAGAGTTGCGCCTTCACATTCTCGGCGAGCACCGCGACCGCGCCGATGGCTCCGTCCACATGAAACCACAACCCCTCGCGTTCGCACAGGTTCGCCAGGGCCTTCAAATCGTCAATGGCACCTGTATTAATGGTCCCTGCGCTTCCAATGACGCAAATTGGCTGAAGACCTTTTTCACGGTCTGCCGATACAGCCGCTTCAAGCGCTTCAATGTTGACGGTGAAATCTTCATTTACCGGCACCTTTCGCAGACTATTGCTGCCCAGACCCAGCAGTTCAACCGCTTTCTGGATACAGCTATGTATTTCAGTGGACGCATACACCATCAATTGTTTGGGAGCCGCTTGCAGACCCAGCGCTCGAACATCAAATCCACTTTTCGTATTTCTGGCAACTGCCAGACCGACAAAGTTGGCCATTGAACCGCCACTGACAAGCAAGCCGCTGGAACTCACCGGAAAATCAAGCATTTCCTTCATCCAGTTGACCACCTGCCCTTCAACCAGATTGGCCACGTGATTACCCCCGCCAAGATTGGGGTTCATAATCGCGGCCAAGAAATCAGCAAGGGCTCCAAGCACCGTACCATTGCCCATATACCAGGCCCAGAAGCGAGGATGAATATTGCCCATCGGATATGGAAAAACGGTCTCCAGAAATTCCTTGTATACCGCATCTGCGCCGGCAGGCTCGTGAGGGACCGGTGAATCAAATCGTGCGGCGACACTCTCCGGCACGGGTTGCCAGACAGGGCGTTTGCCGACCGTTTCGATATAGGTGATGGCATCATCGACCATGCGGTGGGCTAAAGCCCGCATTTCATTCCAGTCTGCTGGATCAAGCGTTTCGAAGTTTATTTCCGTATTCATCAAACCTGACTCCTATTTTTCTGTCATACTTATTTTCATCGTTTAAATTGTAAGACCCTAATTGAGCGAAAGTCGGGGGTACCCCAGCTTCAAGGCGTCCAAGGGTGAAGCTGTAGTTGCCTACCGTAAACCCTTGGCAACGCAGAAGATGGGGTGCCATCGGCTTTCCCGCAGGGTAAACAAAATGGGATTTAAAATAGACATTTACAACTACCCGATAGAGGCGTTGATAATTACATCAAACAGATGAATATTTATCGTAATCTCATAAAGATAAAAAACTATCCCATTTTGTTTACGATCATTTAGGGTAAAATCATCTTAACCCAGCGACAGCCAATTTAAGCCCGCCGCTCAAACACCAGACCCACCCCCAGGCCGATCAGAATGGCGCCGGTTGTCATTTCAAGCTTTTGCCGCACGCCGGCGCGCGTCAGCCACGCCCCTATCTTGCCGATCAACATCACCAGCAGCGCCAGCCACACGACACCGATCGCAAAATGAATGCCCGCCAGCAGCAGGGATTTCAGCAGCACCGGATCGGCGGGATTGATAAATTGCGGCAAAAAAGCGAGGTAAAAGATTGCGGCCTTGGGGTTGAGCACGTTGTTCAACAGGCCTTCAAAAAAGGCCTGCGGCCAGCCTTTTTTCACCCGCGCCCCGGCCGGCGGCATTTTATGATCTGCATCCCGCAGATTCGAACGCCGCCGCGCTGCAATAAAAGTCCACCCGCCCAGCCCGATCAAATAGCAGGCCCCCAGTAGCTTCACGATTTCATATGCCATAGCGGAACGCACCAGAATGACCGAAAGCCCCAGGGCAGACAGCGCGGCATGCACGAACAACCCCGTGCAGACCCCCAGCGTGGTCAGGAGCCCGGCGGCCTGCCCCCTTTTGAGCACACTGCGAAAAACCAGCATGGTGTCGGAACCGGGCGAAATGGTCAGCAGCGTGACCGCCGCAATAAAAGCAAGCACCCGAGCATCAAACATATTTACCTCCATTAACCGAGTTTCACAACCCGTCACCAATATAATCAACATCCGCAGCCAAAGACACCCGATTCTTGCGGTTTTCTGTGAAATCTGCGTAATCTGTGGATGGTCTTTGCGCAGCAGAAATTAGGGGACGCACGTGGCATATTAGCATTTGGAACCGGAACCCATGATGCATGAGGCCGGAAAACGACAAGTCACTGCCACCAATTATTTCTCGATCTGGTAATTATTAAGAACCGATACGGGTTCTTCGGGCATTGAAGGATAAATATAGGCTGCGCTCGGCTCCTTTTTTTAGGGTCAAAATGGTTGACACCCGATGGCCCGGGACACCCGCCACTATATTGCCGGATATATCCGGCATATCATTCACCGCTGCCATTGCAAACAGTTTTTGCTGAAATTTGCAAAGGGCCGGACCCGATGGCTGCCGTGGCTTTTTGAAGCCAGAAGATTTTATCGGCTTGCAGTGTTTAGCGCTGTAGAAGCTGTGGGCGACCACCCCGGTTAAATCAACCTTTCGTTTGTTAATCCCGGGTATTTTGGCTTCCTTTTAAAGATGTGATATAGTCCTGGCGATGCTGCAACAAGACTTACATATTCACACCACATTCTCGACAACCGACAATGCGGTCGTGCCCGAACAAACCCTTTCCCTCATCGCTGCGGTTAAGCATGCTATCGTCGTCGGCATCAGCGACCATTTTGAATGTCTGTTGAACGGGAGCTTTGAAGATTACGCAAAAGAAGTTCGTCAGGCCGGATTGAAACTCGGTGTCGAGGTGGACGGGCACCCCTGGGTCGATCTAGCCATAAATTATATTGTCGACTATTACGTTTTTCACTGCCGGGATCTGAATGCCGACTATCGTTCGATTGACAAATTGCTCTCGACCACAAAGCCCGTCATTATTGCTCATCCTAACGCATTGCAAACCAACCTGAACAAAGTGCCCGCTGAATGCCTGATCGAAATCAACAACCGCTATATCTGGCGCAGTGACTGGAAGCAGTACTATGGCCCGTTCAAAAATCAATTCAGATTCGTCATCGGCTCGGACGCCCATCAGCCGAATTGGCTGTCTCAGGCGATCGCACACCACGCTGCTGCGCAGCTGGGTATAGAGGAACACCTGGTTTTCTAAAAAAGCGAGTATCACAGCTTTCATCAGCATAGATCGCCCGCTGATGCGCTCAAATGTGAATCAGACGGATTTATGCGACTGAACCTGAAGGTAAGAAAAAATTGGGGAACGCCCCTTTTTTTTTGTGGAGGCATTATATGGTAGACTTTAAGGTCGTTCCGGAACAGATGGCGCTGATCAATGTTGACATGCAAAACTGTTTCGTCGAGGGTTCGCCGATCTCGGCTGTTGACGGACTGGCCGTCATGGACCGCATCAACCGTCTATCGGCTGTGTGCCGCGATGCCGGCATTCTCGTTGTTCATACCCGCTTTGTATTGCGATCCGATGGTTCGAATATGGGCGTCCTGGGCATGTTGGCCCCGCCGGTCAAAGCAGGCATCCTCAACCGGGGTGCCGACTCAGCGGCCCTGCACCCCAGGCTGGTTGTCGGTTCCGAAGATATTCTATTGGACAAACCACGGTTCGGCGCTTTTCATGGCACCGACCTTGAAATGACCCTCCGCAGCCGCGGCATAGACACCATCATCATCAGCGGAATTGCGACCAATGTATGCTGTGAGACAACGGCGCGGGAGGCCATGGTCCGTGATTTTAAAGTCTTTTTTCTAAGCGACGGCACCTCTACGGCAACGATGGGCAATGCATCGGCAGCCGAACTTCAGAAGGCGAGTCTTGCGACGCTCGGTTTTTTGTTCGCCCGGGTTATCACAGTCGACGAAATGATAAACAAAATTAATCAAGCGGTGCGCAGTGCTGCAGAATGAATCGATGTCATCGAAGACCGCACTCAAAATGTTTGTAGAAAAGTAGTAATGCCGGTAAACGCGGGCAACAGAGCGACGTGGACGAAGATGGCCTGTTGTCTAAAGAAATGAGGGTCAAAGCCATGAATATCGTGGAAAATGCGGGATGTCTGCGACAAATGGACATTTCGGGAGAATAAACAGGTATGGGCGTTGCGTTTTTGATTGTCAGTCAGGCGCCGCGAATGTAAATGCAGGGCCGTTTATCTTTCCCGAGAAATATCATCATCATTTTTCGATTTCAGCCACATCGCGTTTCAAACAGGGTCTTTTCTCATCCGATTCCTCTTTACCGATAGCTGCCAAAGTGATAGACGTGCGGATTCCTGAAAACTCAAGAGAGAATGTCTGTGACAGAAGCCACTGCCATTAACAAAAAAGCGATTTTTGCGCTTTTTCTGATTCATTTTATCGGCGATTTTTTCCAGTCTTTTGTTCGGCCGCTGCTGCCGGTACTGGCGAATAAATTTGAATTGAGCCTGGCGCAGGTCGGGGTGATCGCCGCAGTCGCCACATTTATGGCGTTTTTAATTCAGCCTTTTTTCGGCTATCTGGCCGACCGCTATAAAACCCGGTTAATCCTGCTGGTGGGCTCGTTTGCAGGGGCGATCTGTATTCCGATGGTGGGCCTTGCGCCTTATTTCTGGATCGTTCTGGTGTTAATCGGTCTGGGTTCCATCAGCTCGGCCATTTATCATCCCACTGCCGCCGGGATGGTTTCGGTTTATGCCGGCCGGCGCACCGGATTGGCCATGTCTCTTTTCGGTCTGGGAGGCACCCTTGGTTTCACACTGGGACCCATCGTGTGTTCAGGCTACGTATCCTTCATGGGACTGAATCGCCTGCCGATTCTGACCCTTTTCGGAGTGCTGGTCTTTGTGATTCTTTTCATTATGATTCCGGCGGCGGATGGTGACGGTCATCCCCTGAGTGATTTCTTCGGTACGCTGAAAGAAAGCCTCGGGGCCGTATGGAAGCCGGTCTTATTGATCTGGTCGATCTCTTTTTCAAGGGCTTTTGTGGAACAGTCCCTTCTGACCTTCATACCGGTGCTAACCGCATCTGAAGGGCACTCGCTGGTGTCTGTGGGCGGCATCGTTTCTCTGTTCACCGTCGGCGGGTCGATAAGTGCCCTCATCTGCGGCCACCTGGTTGATCGGATTGGCTTTAAACCCGTTTACTTTTTTTCCTTTGCGCTCGCTTCTCCCAGCCTCCTGCTGTTTGTTAACGCCGGCGGACGGTCTATCTATCCCCTCGCACTGCTGGCGGGATTTTTTCTTCTAGCCACCTTATTTCCTGCAGTGGCGCTGGCTCAAAAGGTCGTTCCCAGGGGGCGATCATTGGTGTCCAGCATCATCATGGGATTGGCCATGGGTCTGGCGGGGCTCATGATGCCCTTTACCGGTAAGATAGCCGACATATTTGGCATCCGAACCGTTTTAATCTGTATCGCGTTCATTCCCCTGGCAGCACTCCTTCTGATTCGCAAGTTGCCCGAACCTGGCGCATAGATCTGATCCATCAGGGTAAATGCCGATCTACGATGGAACGGGTTCTCTCTTATTTTTGATGCCGGAGCTTTCGGGCGATCGCCGGGCCTCGAAGCCCTTCAGGAAGACACGGCGGCGCCGCAACATGGGAGTGCAGGGGTCAAATCTTGAACAGTGAATAACTGTTGACATCATGGCCTCGATTAAATATCGAGCGAATGCGGCAGGGGCATGGCGTATTGGATATAAAGGCGCCTTTTGTCATCTGCGATCGAGCGGCAATGACTTCAGCGGCATTTGATTCAAAATAGGGTTCGCCCATTAACGGGCGGCCCTAATTACCACCCCAATGACTCATTATGGGTATAGGAGGACTGCATGCAGAAAAATAACAGGACAAGTGCACTCGTACTGGGCATATTCATATTTTTAGGATTAACCTGCCTGGGGTATTTGCTTGGAAAATCCGCAATTAAGTTTAAAGAATACGAGCGCAGCGTCACGGTAAAAGGGTTGTCTGAGCGGGAATATGACGCAGATATTGTCATCTGGCCGATCCAGTTTACGGAGGCCGGCAACGATTTAGAGGATCTTTACAGCGCGATCGAAGCCAACACTTTAAAGATCAGGAATTTTCTGGAAAAAAGCGGTCTAAGCTCGGAAGAAATATCGGTGGCTTCTCCAGCGATAACCGATAAATCGGCCCAACAATACGCCGGCAATGTAAGACCGGAATTTCGTTACTCGGCCACGCAAACGGTTACGGTTTATTCAAAGAACATCGGCACGGTGCGCGGCATAATGAGTTCGTTATCCGACCTGGGAAAAGAGGGTATCGTTTTTAGCGGCGGAAACTACCAGTCGCAGACCGAGTACCTTTTTACAAGGCTAAATGAAATCAAGCCGCAAATGGTGGAAGAAGCAACCCGACAGGCCCGGGAGGTCGCTCAAAAGTTCGCTGCAGATTCCCAGAGCACACTGGGTAAAATAAAAAGGGCCTCACAGGGCCAGTTCAGCATCAGCGACCGGGACAAAAACAATCCGCATATTAAGAAAATACGTGTGGTATCAACGGTTGAGTACTACCTGTCGGATTAAAGATAGAACCGATTCAACATTCAGCATCGAGACCCGATTGCGTTGTAAATGGAATTGAAATAAATGGGATCACTGTTCAAAGATATTCCGGCCGAATTGCCCGAGGAACTTTTCGAGTCGATATGTTCAACTGAAAATGTAAAGATAGAGCGGATCGTATCGAAAGGCCATTCTTCTCCTGAGGGCTTCTGGTACGATCAGGGCTGGAATGAATTTGTCCTGGTTGTAAAGGGAAGTGCAGGCCTGAAAATCGAAGGCCAGGGTGAAATTGTGACACTGAACGCAGGTGATTATGTGAACATCGGTTCCCATGTCAGGCATCGTGTTGAATGGACCGATGCTTCATGCGAAACGATCTGGCTTGCAGTTCATTACGGCAAAATTGGGTCCGGACCACGATAATTAATTGAATTTAGTATAAGAACGCCGAAAATATCCCTAAAATCAGCTTGTTAACGCTTTTTTGGGGATTCAAATGGTTGTCGATGATCTGTCTTGTTTCTACAGCGATCATGGGCCCATTCTCTTATCAATGATTTTGAAATTCAGCGTTTATATCCCGGCAAAGAGCTGGCTGAAAAAATCTACAAAGGGCCAGATGAGCCTGCCCAGAACAGACACACCGGTTAGCTGACCGAAAACGATCAATCCGATGAGAACGAAGGGGCCGTAACGCTGCAAAAAATGTATCGGTTTTTCATAGCGGGCCGGCAGCAGTCCGGATAAAATTTTGGAGCCATCCAGCGGGGCGATGGGAAGGATGTTGAAAATGGCCAATGCCAGGTTAATCTGCAGGCTCATGACCACCATGAAGAACAGCAAACCGGCGAGGGTATGCCCGCCGGGGGTGACGCCGCTGTTGTGCAGTACTCGGATCAACAGGCCGCTGGCCAGCGCCAGCACCATGTTTGCCAGCGGCCCGGCCGCACTGATCCAGAGCATGTCTTTTTTGGGGTTGCGCAGGCGGTAGGGGTTGACCGGCACGGGTTTGGCCCACCCGAAGTGCACGATAAAAATCATAATCGTGCCCAACGGGTCCAGATGCCGCAGGGGATTCAGACTCAGACGGCCGTTTTGTTTGGCCGTATCATCGCCGTAACGGTAGGCCGCATAGGCATGGGCATACTCGTGAAACGTCAACGCCAGTAAAATCGGCGGGGCAATCAGCAGCAGTGTCAGGTAGTTCATTGATATAGCGTCTCTCTGTTCTGTTAAAAATGCTTGCTCCGGTTTTACGTTGCAATAATCTTACATTTTTGAGGCAACTTCTAAACAAAGCAAATGTAAACATATTTCCGTTCGGGCGCAAGCTTTGATGTGAGGGTAAGGCGCAATCGGGAAAGGACAACCACCCATTTGAATTCGAAGTTAAAATTTTTGACTGTGGCGGCGGCAGTCCTCATCTGGGGCTGTATGCAGGCCACCGACATCCGCACACCTGCAAAAATCGGCGCAAAAGAAAGGATGCGCGTGATCAGCGGCGAACAGGCGGCGGCCATTGTCAATAAATTACACCGCGGCGAGGTTGCCGGTGATGACAATGTCATTGCCGAATACGGCAGCGATAAAAAGGATCAGTTGTACATAACGTATTACCGGGATCCGCAGGCAGCCCAGAAGGCGTTTGTTGCGATGATTGAAAAAATGCGGGCCGCCAAAAACAGCCCCTTTTTCCATTTGATGCCGCTGCAAAAATATCGCAATCAAGTCTATATTACCCTGGGAATGGGCGTTGCGCACTACATCTATGTCTCCGGTAATTTTTTGCTGTGGCTGCAGACCGCCCAATCTTTCGGCGATCTGCTGCCGCCGCGCCTGCTGGAACTCTACCCTGTGTAGAAGTGGTTTCAAAACCCCATCTGAGGCCCAATGGCTGCGTTGCCCCGAAAAGCGGGATTCGCATCGATTCTATTACACTAAGG
>Ga0209742_10000186_pt1 | contig 35391 bp, 28 predicted proteins | sample DeeMarSeWOR38_10_FD_187462 | JGI IMG/M metagenome (GOLD analysis project Ga0209742, IMG submission 187462) | Marine sediment microbial communities from White Oak River estuary, North Carolina - WOR-3-8_10 (SPAdes) (version 2) | ecosystem: Environmental > Aquatic > Marine > Intertidal zone >...
GAGCTTGGTGGTTCGATCGAAGGCGGCCTTTCTCCAGATAGTAATCGCCTGCTGCTGGTATCTTCAACTGGCGAAGTCTCAATTTACCCAACCTGGCAGACGCTTGAAGAATTGGTCGCTTACGCCAAAGATTGCTGCGTGGTTTATGAATTAACTCCCGATGAACGCGAGCAGTTCGGCTTACCGCCTGATTGAAAAAAGTGCGACGCACATCCAAGATGCGTCGCACTTAATTGTAGAACCTCAATACCTCAAATTACAAATTCCCCATTCTCGTACACCACCTCCCCATCGACCTTGATCTGCGAATCTTCTCTTAAGTCGCAGATCATGTCCCAGTGGATGTCGCTTTTGTTCAGGCTGCCGGTTTCCGGGTAGCCTGCACCTAGCGCCATGTGGAAGGTACCGCCGATCTTCTCGTCGAACAGGATGCTCTTGGTGAAGCGGTCGATCTCGAAATTGGTGCCGATGGCGAACTCGCCGATATAACGCGAGCCGGAGTCTGTATCCAACATTTTCAAGAGATAGTCTTCATTCTCTTTTGCACTCGCCTGAACCACCTTCCCCTCCTCGAACTTCAATTCGATCCCCTCCACGATGCGCCCATGGTACATGGCCGGGTAGGTGTATCGCACCCAGCCGTTGGCGGAATCCTCCACCGGGCCGGTGTAGATCTCGCCATCCGGCATATTATGTTCACCGCAGGCATTCTTGAAAATCCTATCCTTGATCGAAAGCGAAAGATCGACATTAGGTCCCTTGAGCTCAACCCGATCCCCACCCTGGATGCGATCGATGATGCGCTGTTGTTCTTTTTCCACACCCTGCCAATGTGCCACCGGATCGGGCGTGCCTTGATCGGCATGCATTGCCCTGAAGACGAAATCTTGATATTCATTAAACCCCATCCCGGATTCCATGGCGTAGGCATTTGTTGGGTAGAGCGTGCTCACCCAGCGCAAAGTCTTGTCCGCACCCCTCTCCAGCTGTGCCTGGATTAATGAAAACAGGGCTTTCTGCCGACGCGCCTGGCGCTGCGGTTCGACTGAACTCACACCGCGCGTGTTGGTTTCAGCCCGGATTTTGATCAGTACGTCAAATTCTTCGAAAGCCATCTTGTGAAACAGGGGTACAAAATCCAACTGGTCCTCTTCGGCATGGGAAAAGAGCAGTTCGTCCTGTCCATCTATGTCAAACAATACATGCGGGTGTCCACCTCTATCCAGAACCAGTGGGTATAGTGCTTGCACCAGAGGCTCAGCTGTGGTCGTTGTCGTAATCGCCACCCTATCTCCAGGACCTACATGGGTGGAATGATCGATTAGAATCTTGGCAAAATTGAGCAAACGAATATCCATCAAGTTGATCTCCTTGGTTACGATCCTTAAAAACTGAGAAATTATATCATTTGAACAAATTTTCTAAAATGAATTCTTCGTCCTGCTTCGCATTCAAGTTGCGGTATACTGGTTGGGATAAATTAACTTTATCAAATCAACCCTCCTAACCTATGAAACAGCTCCTGCAAAACATGCGCACTGGGGAAACCGAGATCGTTGAGGTACCCATCCCACAACCCAAACCAGGTACTGCTTTGATCATGACTGCAGCTTCGCTGGTGTCGGCGGGAACAGAACGCATGGTGCTTGATTTTGCCAGTAAATCTCTTTTAGGAAAAGCTCGTTCACGACCCGACCTGGCCCGGCAGGTGATCGATAAAGCCCGCCGGGAAGGTGTGCTGACCACGCTTGAATCGGCATTTAACCGCCTCGAGGATCCCCTACCATTGGGATACTCTTCCGCAGGTACGATCACCGAACTTGGACCTGGGCTGCAGAACTTTAAAATCGGACAGCGCGTTGCCTGCGCAGGAGGCGGCTATGCGGTACACGCCGAATACGCGCTGGTACCTCAGAACTTGATGGCTGTCTTGCCAGACGATGTGGATTTCGAATCTGGCGCATTTTCCACTTTGGGTGCTATCGCTTTGCATGGATTCCGTCTTGCGAATCCGGGCATCGGTGAGCAGGTCGCTGTAATCGGTCTGGGTGTCTTGGGCTTATTGGCGGTCGCTATAGCAAATGCAGCTGGTTGCTCTGTATTGGCGATCGACCTGGACCCGCAGCGGGTTAAGCTGGCGGAGAGTATGGGTGCGCAGGTAGCCGTGCTACGAGATGATGCCGAATCTGCCACCCAGAGGATTTCTCGTGGACGCGGTTGCGATTCCGTGTTGATCTGCGCCGATACTCCTTCCTCGGATCCAGTTGAGCTGGCCGGGGCTATCGCCCGTGATCGAGCTCGTGTTGTTGCGGTCGGCGCCGTTGGCCTCGAAATCCCCCGCAAAATTTACTACGAAAAAGAGCTCTCTTTTATCAATTCTCGTTCCTATGGACCGGGTCGCTATGACCCGGCATATGAAGAAGGTGGCCAGGATTATCCCATTGGTTATGTCCGTTGGACAGAAGGACGCAATCTGGAAGCCTTCATAGACCTGTTGGCTTCTGGACGAGTGGATGTCCATCCTTTGATCTCCCATCGCTTCCCGATTGAAAAGGCACTTCAGGCTTATGAACTGATCACCAAGGTCGAGGAGCAGCCCTCCTTAGGGATCATTCTCACATATGATGCCAGGGATAGCCGACCTGGTGATGAATCATATCAAAATGAGACTAAAACGTTCAGCCCACCATCTCCTGCTCCCGCTTCCCAAACTGACACGATCAAACTTGGCATATTAGGGGCAGGAAATTTCGCAACTGCGGTCATGTTGCCGGTATTGCGCAAATTTGACGACATTGAGCTGGTCGGGATCGCTTCGGGCTCTGGATTATCAGCACAGACTGCAGCCAATCGCTTTGGAATCGGATATGCCACCAGCGATGAAAATCAGATCCTGAATGATGCCTCGATCAATACAATTGCCGTACTCACTCGCCATAATCTGCACGCCCAACAAGTCCTAGCAGCTTTGCGTGCAGGCAAACATGTTTTTTGTGAGAAACCCCTAGCGATCACCTCTCAAGGGTTGGATCAAATCATCCAGGCATTATCATCAAGCAATGGAGCCAGTCCAAACGAAATTTCTCATCCTTTGCTGACTGTGGGATTCAATCGCCGCTACGCGCCATTTGCCCAGCAACTTAAGCATTTTATTGGCGAAAACCATGAGCCTATAGTTGCCCATTACCGCATCAATGCCGGAATTCTCCCGCTCAACCATTGGTTGCACGATCCGGGACAAGGTGGTGGGCGGATAATTGGTGAAGGCTGCCATTTCATCGATTTTCTAACTTTTCTGGTAGGTGAACCACCTTCATCAATTTCAGCCAACGCTTTACCCAACGATGGACGCTTCAGGGATGACAACGTCCAATTATCTCTCACCTTCCCAGATGGTTCGATCGGAACAATTGATTACCTCGCTGTTGGCGATAAGACCTTTCCTAAAGAACGACTGGAGGTGTTTACCGGTGGGAAAGTAGGTGTGCTCGACGATTTTCGAAGCTTAGCGCTTGTTCAAAATGGTAAACGAAAGAACTTCCAATCACGATTTCGCCAGGATAAGGGTCATCATGGGGAGTGGGTTGCTTTTTCTCGAGGGATCACAGAGACTAAACAACCGCCGATATCTTACCGCGATTTGGTCGGTGTAACCCGGACATCATTTGCTGCAATTGAAGCCCTGCGAAATGGAGAGAGGATAACCATATCTTCGGAGTTGAGGCGATGAGTAGAAATAATGTGGATAAATCTGTGCTTGAGGTATCCGGATTCAACCAGCGAAAAGTGCCTAACATATTTTTCCAACAGCCTAAATCATTAGGTAAACTGGCTGTAATCCACCCTGGTCTGCGGTACAACTGCGATAAACCTCTGCTCTACTTCACGACAGAAGCTTTGCTCCAAAAAGGGTTCGATGTCATCCAGCTCTGGGCGGATTACACAACTCCGGAATTTCAAGATCTGAACCAAACAGAACAAACGCGCTGCTTAGTTGATGATAGCAGTGCTTTATTGAGCGCAGGTAAACAAACAAGATCCTATGATCTCCTGCTCCTGGGGGGAAAATCCATGGGTACATTAACCATGACCCTGCTCCTCAATCAAGATAAAAAAATGCTTTCTGCAACCACGCTCTGGCTGACTCCCTTGCTGTATATGCCCCCAGTAGTTCAGGTCATAAAGGAACTTCAAGGTCCAGCTTTTATTGCCGGAAGCGATGCAGATCCGACATTCGATATGGAAGTGGTATCTGAGATCACCGAAACTCCGAATATATCCACATTGGTGGTTAATGGTGGCGATCATAGCTTGGAGATCCCAGGGGATGTGCATCGATCGCTTCAAGAACTATCTCGTATAACCAATAGTCTCTCCAGCTTCCTGCGCTAAATAGATCCAATTAATTCCTCACCGAATCCTCGTGTCTATCACAAACCGTCTGGAAATCGCTTTCAAATCCTTACGCGAATTAGGTCCCAAACAAGTCGGGTTGTATGCCTATTACCAGTTCGGCTTATACTCCGGATTGTTGCGGTTGAAGACTCCCCCGCAAAAACCCCAGGGTAATGAGAATGCTACCCCCTATCAATTCGCCTCGGGGATAATGCATGCTCCCTCTCCAGAAGAACTGGCGCAGGTGATCGGCGATGGAGCTTCTGCATTGATTGCCGAAGCAAATGATATCAACAACGGTAAAGTCCGCCTGTTTGGCGGACCACCACAGGAGCTGAATTTATTGGTACCCATCCCCCTCCAGCATTGGACAGTGATAGCTAAGGGTAAAGGACATCAGGAGATTGAAGATATCAAATTCATTTGGGAGCCTGCACGTTTTACCTGGGTTTATCCTTTAGCCCGTGCCTATAAAATGAGTCAGGATGAGAGTTATGTCCAGACATTCTGGCGCGAATTCGAAGCTTTTGCGGATTTCAATATCACGAATTTGGGTCCTAACTGGGCATCTGCACAAGAGATCGCTATGCGCTTGATCGCGCTCACATTCGCCCAAGAGGTTTTTTCCTCATCAAGCGAAACTTCCAGTCAAAGAATTAATCTCCTGGTGAGAATGATTGTCGACCACGCCAATCGTATCCCAGCCACACTTGCTTATGCTCGCGCGCAGAATAACAATCATCTCTTGACGGAGGCTGCTGGTCTTTATACTGCTGGAATATATCTTCCAGAGTACCCAAATTCGGCAAAATGGCGTCAATTGGGCTGGAAGTGGTTCAACCACGCCGTGCAATCGCAGATATTCGATGATGGCACTTATATCCAGCACAGCACGAACTACCATCGCTTGATGCTGCAGACCGCTCTCTGGATGCTCTCCTTGGAAGGCTCACTGCCCGACGAAACACTTGATAAACTCGTCGCTGCGACGAGATGGCTGTTAGCGTTGACCAATCCTGAGAATGGTCATGTACCCAACCTTGGTCACAACGATGGGACATATTTACAACCCCTCGCAAGTTGTTCTTACCACGATTATCGTCCAGTGCTGCAATCAGCAGCCTTGGCGTTCATGAATGAGCTTCCTTTCCCCCCCGGACCATGGGATGAGATCTCTATGTGGTTAGGATTCGAGAAAAATGGGAAATCAAATTCTGCTGGTCAAAATGCTGAAATCACTTCTCAGATCAGCCTGACAAGCTATACTCACTCATCCGTTCTGCTTCGTAATGAAGCCAACCTTTCCTGGGCAAATCTGCGAGTGTCTCAATATCGATCCAGACCAGCCCATGCCGATCAACTTCATCTCGACCTGTGGTGGCAAGGAATGAATCTGGCTCAAGACGCAGGCACATATTTATATAACGCTTCCCCTCCTTGGGATAATTCCTTGGCTGGGACGGAGGTACACAATACAATTACCATCAATGAACTGGACCAGATGAAGCGCGCAGGTCGATTTCTTTGGTTGGATTGGTCACAGGCTGAAATTGTGCAAGAAGAGACTGGTCAAAGTGATCAATTTGTTATGGCAGTAGCCCAACATGACGGATATAAAAAAACTGGCATCATTCACCAAAGGACCGTGAAAACTGGCGTGGAGGGCAGTTGGCTCATCGAGGATCGCCTTTTCCCTGTCGCAGGTAATCGAATTAGGCAGTGGCTGGCTCGCAAATCAAACACCAGTGAAAAGTTCTTCCGTTTGCGCCTCCATTGGCTCTTACCGGATTGGTCATGGGAGTTATCTGAAATCGATGAAGATTTACGCACAATCCTCCGTCTTAGGTCCCCCCTAGGGTGGTTGGAATTGAGCACTAGTATAGAACCTGCAACCCAAGAGATAACTCGCGAAAATCCCCCACGAGTTCAACTCGTCCGGGCAGGAGAATTAGTTTCCGGTTCTGGGGATGTTTCTCCGATTTCTGGTTGGTCTGCGCCCACCTATGGGTACAAAATTCCTGCCCTTTCTTTATCGATAACTGTTGATTCCCCCCTGCCAGCTAAATTCATGACTCAATGGGATTTGCCAGAGCAATTATAAAATCGTTAATAGAATCAATCCCTACTCATCGAACGATTAATTCATACTATGCATATTCTACTTATTCACCAGGCCTTCACTGAAATCGATCAACCTGGTGGTACCCGTCATGCCGAATTTGCCCGTCACTTGGCTTCACTCGGTCACAAGGTGACAGTCATCGCCAGTTCGATCAGCTATCTCACTGGAAATATCGATCAGAAGCGAATCCCAGAAGGCAATGCTAACGAAGGAAATTCAAAAGTAAATGTGATTCATGCTTATACCTATCCTGCATTGCATCGCAGTTTCGTGCACAGGACAATTAGTTTTCTGAGCTTCATGGTTACCTCGTTCCTTATTGGATTGAGAATTGATAATATTGACCTTGTGTGGGGAACCTCTCCACCTATCTTCCAAGGCCTGGCAGCTTGGGCATTAGCCAGCTACAGACGGATTCCATTTCTGTTTGAAGTGCGTGACCTTTGGCCTGCATTTGCTATCGCAGTAGGTGTGCTCCGCAACCCAGTATTAATTCGTGCCTCAGAATGGTTGGAGCGCTTTCTCTACCGCAAGGCGGATGTATTGATCGTCAATTCTCCTGGATATATCGATCATGTCCAGGCCAGAGGAGCGGACCGGGTTGAATTGATCCCCAATGGAACCGAGGTCAGTATGTTCACACCTCTTTCCAGAGGAGATGATTTTCGTTTAAAACATAGCCTGGCTGGCAAATTTATTGCACTTTATGCCGGAGCCCATGGGATGTCCAATGATTTAGGTGTCATTCTCGAGGCAGCAGCATCACTGCAGGATTGGGATGACATCATTTTTATCCTCATTGGCGATGGAAAAGAAAAACCAGCTCTCATCTCTCGGGCGGAGGACATGCAGCTGAAGAATCTTAAATTCCTACCACCTATACCTAAAACGGAAATGCCGGAAGCACTGGCAGCTGCCGACGCCTGCATCGCCATCTTAAAACCAATCCCACTTTATGGAACTGTATATCCAAATAAAGTATTCGATTATATGGCCGCTGGAAGGCCGGTGATTCTAGCTATGGAAGGAGTGATTCGCCAGGTCCTTGAAACGGCTCAAGCAGGGATACCTGTCCCCCCAGGCGATCCCAGGTCTCTGGCGGAGGCAATTACGACCTTAGTAAATAACCCTGGATCAGGAGTTGTGATGGGGAAAATGGGACACGAATACGTAAAAACCCATTTCGATCGGCCTGCCCAGGCTGAAAAACTGGCCCAGGTTATCGAAAATCTGACCAAGCGCTAATAAGGTATAATCCTCTCCGTGCGAAAAAAAGGCACTCCAGAAGATTTATCCGTTGAGGAATTGCGTCGTTTATTAGTCGAAAAACGGCGCGCTTCTCGCGAGGAACGCCTCGAAAGATACCGGCGGACCGGGCGGGTTGTACTCGTCGCGCCAGACATTGATGGATCTTCCCTTGAGGATATGCGTACCGGGGAGCTCGATGAATCCATTGAAGATCAGGTACAAACCCAGCCTCGCCTTCGCCGCAAAAGGGTATTAGATGGACTGCTATTATTCGTGGAAGTACTGGCAGTTGTTGGGTTACTGCTATTGATCTTCAATGGCATCAACATGATGCGCGAATTGAACAATGAAGTAGCTACAGCATTAGAGCAACCGACCCTTTCTCCCACGCCATTGATAGTATCTGTGGTCTTACCATCCGGTCATACTCCACCAACATCTCCGGAGGGTGCCAGGCCAAACGAGGCCGAGATCCCGCAGCATTTGAGACCTCTCGTCCAATCTCTAGCCAATATCCCCATCCCAACTCCGGGTCCCGAGCACGCCATCCGCATCCAAATTCCATCGATTGGTGTAGATGCACCTATTGTCCAGGGGGATGGGTGGGAGCAATTGAAGAAAGGTGTTGGACAGCATATTGGCTCATCCAATCCCGGGGAAAAAGGGAATGTTGTACTTTCAGCACACAACGATATTTTTGGTGAAATTTTCCGTGAACTGGATCGATTAAAACCCGGGGATACGATCACCTTATACACTAATCAACGCGCATACAATTACGTTGTCAGTGGAAGCGAAGTGATCGAACCAACCCAGGTTGAAGTCATGGAAAGCACATCAAAACCTACAATCACCCTGATTTCATGTTATCCTTACTTAGTGGATGATAAACGCATAGCCGTTACTGGACGAATACAATCAGAAAGTAACTGAAAATAGGAGATACAAGCACCTCAATGAGCAAAAAGCGGAAACGAAAGTCTCGCCCAACTCCAACTCCAGAGACAATCTCTCGATCTGGTAGTTCGAGATCCTTCACGGATAACTTCAATCCAGATTACACCTACGTGATAAAAGACTTGCGACATATCGGTATTTTAGCTGGCATATTCATAACCATCTTAGTAATCCTATCCTTTTTATTACGCTGATCAAATGTAATCCTTTCGGGGTTGACCACAGTGAAATTCGTTCGATATGAATGATACAACCTCGCTTCCCCCATCTCCCGGATGGAGCTCGGCAACCAAGTTAGTTGTCGGATTGACCTTTGTAGCCATTTTAGTGGCTCTATTGATCTACTTTAGATCGATTATCGGGCCTTTGCTTTTGGCAGTTATCCTGGCATACGTATTACATCCAATAGCTGCAGCTCTTAGTCGCACGACACGTCTAAATTGGCACTGGTCTGTAAACATAGTTTTCTTAATCTTTGTTCTTATCTTATTAGCCATATTGACCGTATCTGGATTTGCGATCCTTCAGCAAATGCAGAGTCTGGTTGGGGTTATCACGATCTTCACCCGCACGCTGCCAGAATTGGTTGAGCAATTCTCCTCTCAGATATACACCATCGGACCCTATCAATTTGGCTTAAACCAGGCCGATTTACAATCTGTTGCAAACCAGATACTCGATGTACTGCAGCCTGCCCTGGGTCGATTCGGCTCTCTGTTAAGTTCGTTTGCTACAACTGCATTAACAACCTTAGGCTGGGGTTTCTTTGTGTTGGTGATATCTTACTTCCTGCTCGCCCGTACTGGGGAAGTAACTGATGAACTTATCCCGCTCGATATTCCCGGTTATAACGCTGATATTGATCGCTTGAGCGTGGAATTACGCCGAATTTGGAATGTTTTCCTGCGTGGCCAGATGGTAATTTTCCTTCTGGCAATTGTGCTTTATTCGCTATTATTAGGCACATTAGGCGTCCGTTACACATTGGGACTGGCAATTCTGGCCGGTATCGCCAGGTTCGTCCCCTATGTCGGGCCCTTCATCGTTTGGATAATCACATTCTTAGTGGCACTATTTCAGGGACAAAATTATTTCGGTCTCGAATCATGGCAGTTCGCCATCATTGTCGTAGCATTATGTTTATTGCTCGATGCTGTACTCGATAATATCGTCGTGCCTAGATTTCATGGTGATACCCTTGGTCTACATCCAGCCGCGGTCTTAGTTGCAGCACTTGTCGCAGCCAGGCTGATCGGATTTGTTGGCCTGGTCTTGGCTGCTCCGGTGCTCGCATCTATGGTCTTGCTCTCCCGGTATTTTATCCGCAAGATGTTAGATCAAGAGCCATGGCCCCCATCAGATGATGAAACCAGGGAAAATCATACTCCCTGGATTGAATTTATTAATCGTCTATTGAGAGGGAAACAGGAAATCGATACGACTGACTAAAACCCCCATCTGGTTAATTGGTTTGACCCAGACCATTTTCCTATAATCGTAGACAGATTTCAGCTGCCAGTTCAAATAATCTGCTCCTAACAGATTTCTTTGAATGCCATTCACGCGCATCCCACACGCTTCCACTGATATCATCCCCTGCATAAAGTAATTGGCCAAACTCAATGCCTCGAAACTTCGCAACCGATAGAAAAGCAGCAGTCTCCATTTCTACCGTCAAACATCCTTCTGCTCTTCTCAAGTCAATCTTCTCGCGTGTCTCGCGATATGGCGCATCAGTAGTCCAAGTCTTTCCTTTTAGGTAATCAACCCCCAGCTCATTGAGGACTTCTTCAATCATACCCACAACTTTACTTCCCATAGCAATCTCTCGGCCAGGTGGCATATAGTGGTAAGATGTGCCTTCGTCACGGACTGCAATGGACGGGATTATTATTCTTCCCACCACTATGTTTTGATCAAGTACACCTGCACTACCACAGGCCATGAACTTTCGACAACCCCGGGCGATGAGTTCTTCAAGCATTGCAGCAGCTATGGAGGCACCTACAGGGGATTGAAAAACCACAAGTGGATATCCATTGAAATCCATTTCATAAACAGGCCGATCTGCATCTTCCCACTTCTGGTGAGCGATCTTCCGCAGCTTCTCTTTTTGCTTCAGATCTTGGATCACTTCCCCAAAGAAACACAGCACACAATGTTCCGGCGCGCCAATATCATCGACAACCCTGGAGGGCTCGATCACTGCTGGAACTGATGCATCGTACTCAAGAAGAGGATACTCCTTGTGCTTCATATTTGTCCTACCTTTCATCCAGTAATCAAGATTGCGAAATTGCTAAACTGATTTTTTTCAATTTACGCACATATACAATACTACATTAAACAAAAAGCCCGAACTGAATCGGGCTATTTGATCCACAAAGCTTCTTGATTTCTATCCTGAAGAATATGTAACTTATATCGCCGTCCCCCCGTATAAATTTTCACGAATTTCTATAACCTGCCTTCTGAGCCGGTCATCACGCTCCAGTAAATCTGCGATTTTGTCACAACCATACATCACCGTGGTGTGATCGCGCCCTCCTAAAGTTTCGCCAATCATGGGCAGTGAAATATTTGATTCTTCACGCAGGAGGTACATTACTATTTGCCTCGGAAGAGCAACAGCTCGAGAGCGATCGCGACTCAGCATACGATCAACCTCGACATCAAAAGCATCAGCAACGGATTTTAGAACTTCATCAGGTTCTACATCAGAACGGCGCGGTAACAAGTCTGCTAAAGCGATCTCAACGATCTTTGGAGTTAATGGCAATTCACTCAGATCAACAAATGCAACAACCCGGGTCAGAGCTCCTTCCAGTTCGCGTATGTTAGATTGAACTCGACGAGCGATAACTTCGATGACTTCATCAGGAACTTTTCTCCCTGCTCGATCAGCTTTTGATCTTAAGATAGCTATACGAGTTTCGAAATCCGGTGGCTGCAAGTCCGCTGTCAAACCCCATTCAAACCTTGAAAGCAAGCGCTCTTCGAGAGTGATCAATGCTTTCGGAGGTCGATCAGATGAGATCACGATTTGTTTATCCTGCCCATGTAGTGTATTAAATGTGTGAAAAAATTCTTCTTGAGTCGATTCTTTTCCTGCGATGAATTGGATATCATCGATCATAAGAATATCAATACGCCGATATTTTTCCCTGAAAGCTTGAGTGGTATGAGTTCGAATCGCGGTGATCAAATCATTGGTGAACTCCTCAGAAGATACATAAAGCACCTGTAGCCCACCTGCTGCGCTAAAATTCCCAATAGCGTGAAGTAAATGTGTCTTCCCTAGCCCAACTCCACCATAGATGAATAGCGGATTATACGCCTGAGCAGGGTTTTCGGCCACTGCCATGGAAGCAGCGTGAGCCAGACGATTGCTGGCGCCAACTACAAAATTGTGAAAGGTATATCTAGAATTTAATGTCTGGTTATTTAGTTGAAGAGATTCTTCGCCACGCTCAATCTCAGGTCTGTTTTCGATCAATTCTTGAGCATCTTCTTCTTGCCAGACAATGAATCGCACTTCAACTGTGCGATTCATGATCCCAGTCAGGATTCGTACGATGGTGCTGGATAAGCGACTTTCCAGCCAATCGCGGGCGTATGCGTTGTTGACGCTGATAATGTATGTACCATCTTCAAAGGAAAAATATCTTGCATCACGAACCCAGGTATCGTAAGCTGCCTTGGGCATTTCCAATTGGAGCTGACCTTGGGCTGCCTTCCAGGATTGCTCAGGTTTCATGCTGACCAACCTCCCGCATTCAAAATAATTTTTCTAGTTCAGATCACAAGCAAAGGGAAACCGTGCCAATCACTGCTCTCCTCAGTGAGAGGTTTGCTTTTCTTATGTGTGTACCCAAGAAAAACTACCGTCAGCTTAGTTCACTCCCCCAGGATTGATCAATTATATTTGACGATAGTGCATCCCTTGCGACTTCCATTCTAGCAGATGATAGCCTTTAAAATCAAGTGATTTTGCTTAAAAAAAACAATTAATTTAAGATTTGGAATGTTAAAGGAATTCATGCTCAACTAAAATCTTGATAGGTCGAAACCAAAAAATCATATCCCCATCACTGGGAGTAGTTCCAGTTACTACCCCAAAATGTGGCATAGAATTTTATCTTTTCGGATTTCTTTTTTGATCTCCATCCAAATGTTAAAACCAGATTAAGAACTAGTGCCTGTTCAATTTAAATATACCCTCCATTTCTAGTCTTTCGTTGACCAACCAAATCTACTTTGTGTCATCGATATTCACAATATTGATCGGTCTAACCATGCGGGTCAATAAAACTCGGTTTTCTGATATCAATCCAAGAATATGTTAACAATATTCTTGCAATTAAATGTTAACATTTCTATAAAGACTAGAGAAAAAGATAGGAGAAATCTTATGGCAAAGATTATAGGTATAGATTTAGGCACAACCAATAGTGTTGTCGCGATCATGGAAGGTGGAGACCCCACAGTTATTCCAACTGCCGAGGGCTCACGACTCTTGTCCTCCGTGGTCGCTTTCAATAAGAATAACGAACGCCTGGTCGGGCAAACGGCCAAGCGGCAGGCTGTTGTCAATCCTGAAAATACGATTTATTCGATCAAGCGCTTCATCGGGCGTCGCTTCGAAGAAGTTGATAGCGAACGTAAAATGGTTCCATTCGAAGTAATACAAGGACCGGCTGGTGATGCACGAGTAAAAATCTCTCTGACTGGAAAAGAATACAGTCCTCAGGAGATTTCAGCGATGATCCTGGCGAAATTAAAAACAGATGCGGAAGCATATCTCGGTGAAACTGTATCCAAAGCTGTGATCACCGTGCCTGCATATTTCAACGACAGCCAGCGTCAGGCGACCAAAGATGCTGGAAAGATCGCTGGATTAGAAGTTCTACGCATAATAAATGAACCCACGGCAGCTGCGCTGGCATATGGGCTGGATAAGAAAGAAAATGAGACTATTCTGGTATTTGACCTTGGCGGTGGTACTTTCGATGTTTCCATCCTGGAGGTCGGAGAAGGTGTAATCGAAGTTAAAGCGACCAACGGTGATACACATTTAGGTGGTGACGATTGGGATGAACGGATTGTTAATTGGGTGGCGGACGAATTCAAGAAAGACCAAGGAATTGATTTGCGCAAGGACCGTCAAGCTCTTCAGAGGTTGCGTGAATCTGCTGAAAAAGCGAAGGTCGAATTATCCAGTGTAATGGAGACTGAGATCAATCTGCCTTATATCACAGCTGATACCTCCGGACCTAAGCATCTTCAGATGAAATTATCCCGGGCAAAGTTTGAGCAACTCACTGAGGAATTGGTTGGGCGTTTGAAAGAGCCGTTCAATGCTGCCCTCAAAGACGCTGCTCTAAATACAGTACAGATTGATGAGGTTGTTCTTGTTGGTGGCGCATCCCGTATGCCTATGGTTCAAGATTTAGTTCGTTCAATGACGGATAAGGATCCGCACAAAGGTGTGAACCCTGATGAAGTTGTAGCTGTGGGTGCAGCAATTCAGGCTGGTGTACTTGGAGGAGAGGTCAAAGATGTTCTCCTTCTAGATGTCACCCCCCTATCCCTGGGCTTAGAAACACTGGGAAGTGTGATGACAACCCTTATCGAACGGAATACAACCATCCCAGTCAAGAAATCGGAGACTTTTTCGACTGCTGAGGATAATCAAACCGCTGTCGATATCCATGTGCTGCAAGGTGAACGACCGATGGCCAGCGACAACATGAGTTTAGGTCGGTTTAGGTTGGAGGGTATCCCTCCTGCCCCGCGTGGAGTGCCACAAGTTGAAGTGACATTTGATATCGACTCGAATGGCATCATAAATGTTACAGCCCTCGATAAAGCAACTGGTAAGGAGCAGAAAGTGACAATCACTGCCTCAACCAATCTCAGTCAGAATGAGATCGACAGAATGGTGAAAGACGCTCGCGACCACGAAAGTGATGATCGTAAACATAGAGAGTTGGTCGAGGCTCGGAATAACGCGGATAGTCTCGCTTATCAAACCGAGAAGACCTTGGGAGAACTTGGGGAAAAAGTGCCTGCCAACGAACGGCAGAACATTGAAACCAAGATTAATGAACTACGCGAGGCGATTAATGGTGAGTCGATTGAAACTATTCGCCAGCTAACAGAAGAATTGCAGAATGCCTTCCACGCACTCAGCCAGCAAGTATATGCTCAACAGCAAGCCCAACCGGGAAGCAATGGTCACGAACCTCAAGACAATCAAAGCGAGGACGAAGGTGAAGTCGTCGAAGGTGAATTCAGAGAAGTGTAAAATTTCTTCCGTCCAATAATCCACCTGGTATCTTCCGCAAATCACTCGGAAGATACCAGGTTTTTTTTAGATATAATTGGAGTATAAATGAAATCTGAATCGTCTCCACCAGTAAGTTTTTTTATTCCTACCGCACTTATCTTAGCCATCATAGGTTGGGGCGGTCTGTATGCCCTGGTTAATTTCACCATTCCTACCGTAGGACCAAGATGGTTGTTCTTCTTCCTTGGTGTTTTAGCAATAACCGGAACAGCTCTACCCGTGGTTGCCTTCCTAAATCAGAGATTTCAAACCCATCCCCCTGCTAGTTCTGGAGTGATCATACGCGAAGCTCTCTGGGTCGGGATATACTTCCCCACGCTGGCCTGGCTCCAACTCGGTCGAGTCTTAACCCCAGCACTGGTCTTGCTCCTGGCAATCGGATTTGTAGCCATCGAAGTTCTATTGCGTTTGCGCGAACGCAGTCAATGGAAGCCGTAATCAAATAAATCAAAATGAATGACCTCAGGCTGCTCCCATCTGTCGATCAACTATTGCAAACTCCGTCAATTTTGGATTACATATCCGTTTACGGGCGTCCTCTTACCGTAAAGGCTATACGCAGCGTATTGGATGAAGTGCGTAACACCTACGTTAATGGTGAGCCGATTCTTCCCCAGGATGAACTTCTGGATGAAATTCAGGACAAATTGATCTCCTGGACTGAACCAACGCTGCAGCAAGTGATCAACGCCACCGGTGTCATATTGCACACCAATCTTGGACGCGCACCTCTAAGTCAAGCTGCCCTGATAGCAATCCAAGAAACCGCTTCAAGCTATAGTACTTTGGAATACGAGTTAGAAAAGGGCCGGCGTGGTTCCCGTGCGATACATGCGGAGGATCTGCTCAAACGCATTACAGGCGCTGAGGGAGCCATTGTGGTTAATAATAACGCCTCTGCAGTTCTATTAATCCTCTCCACTCTGGCAAGACGCAGAAAAGTTTGTATTGCCCGCTCCCAACTGGTGGAGATCGGTGGCGGTTTCCGTATACCGGATGTGATGAAACAATCCGGCGCAAAGCTATTCGAGATCGGGACGACCAATCGAGTACATCTGTACGATTACGAGCGTGCCATTCAAGAAGAATCTATTCGATTAATTATGCGTGCCCACCGTTCGAATTTCCAAATTCTGGGTTTTACCAGCGAACCCTCTATACGCGATATTGTAAAAGTAGCTCACCAGGCAGAGATTCCTGTAATGGATGATCTCGGATCGGGATCACTTATAGAAACAAACCAATTCGGATTGGGCCATGAGCCAATGATTCAGGAGTCTCTGGCTGCTGGGGTTGATTTGGTATGCTTCTCTGGCGATAAACTCCTCGGGGGTCCTCAAGCCGGGATCATCCTCGGGAAGGGTGACCTCATTTCCAAACTAAAGAAACACCCCTTGGCGCGAGCCATTCGTCCGGATAAGCTTTGCCTTGGGGCCTTATCAGCTACTTTACTTCATTATCTGAAGGAAGAAGCCTTATCAAAGATACCTGTTTGGCGCATGATAAGTGAACCAGCCGAACAAATAAAAGCACGCGCTACTCAATGGGCAGCACATCTTGATCGTGGAACGGTTCTCCAGGGAGAATCAACAATCGGTGGTGGAAGCTTGCCTGGGGAGACGCTGCCAACCTGGCTTCTTGCGATCAATGCTCGTCACCCTAATCGGCTATTATCTAAATTGCGGCAAAGCTCTCCACCAATTATCGCTCGCCTCGATGATGACAAGATCATGTTCGATCCCCGTACAGTATTAGCAGAACAAGAACAACATCTGCTCACATATTTGAATAATATTCTTATCCCATAAATCCCATCGTGGAAAGAGGAAATTAAATGAAATCAGACCTCGATCGATTGATGCAAGAAAACAATTTGGAAGCTATGCTTATCACTGGTCCTGCTCAGCATAATCCCCCCATGGCATATCTCACTGGACCAGTTCACCTAACAAATGCTGACCTGCTGAAGAAACGAGGAGCTGAGCCGATATTATTCTATAATCCGATGGAACGTGATGAAGCTGCCAAGAGCGGATTTCCCACCAAGAATCTGGCCGATTACCGGCTTAACGATTTGTTGAAAAAAACTGATGGGGATATGCTTCAAGCAACAATTTTACGCTACCAAAAAATGCTCGATGAACACGATGTCTCCTCTGGAAGGATCGACATATACGGAAAAATGGATGCTGGGGCTGCATATAGTATCTTCTCCGGATTACAGGAGAAATTACCTAATCTTGAGTTCGTTAGCCAGTTAGGAGACTCGATTATTTTAAAGGCGATGGCAACAAAGGATACAGATGAGATAGAAAGAATTCGCCACATGGGAAACGTCACCACTAATGTGGTTGGGAAAGTTGCAGATTACTTGACTTCCCACAAGAGTAAAGATGATTATCTGATCAAGCCCGATGGTGAACCGCTGTTAATTGGAGATGTCAAGAGGCAAATAAACCTGTGGCTGGCTGAACTGGGTGCAGAGAACCCCGAAGGCACGATTTTCGCCATCGGCCGTGATGCAGGTGTTCCCCACAGCACTGGCGATGCTGAGGATATTTTACGCCTGGGTCAGACGATAATATTCGATATTTTCCCTTGTGAAGCCGGCGGTGGATATTTTTATGACTTTACTCGCACTTGGTGCCTCGGATATGCACCTGACGAAGTCCATGAAATCTACAATACTGTTTCGGATGTCTATACTCAAATCATGAGTGAATTAGAGATCGATTCTCCTACCTATATTTATCAAGAACGAACCTGTGACCTTTTCGAAGCTCAAGGTCATCAAACGATTAGAAGCAACCAGCAAACTCAAGAAGGATACGTTCACAGTCTTGGTCATGGAGTTGGGCTATATATCCATGAGTATCCTCGCATCAGTTCAATCATAAAAGAAGATCGCTTGACAGCGGGTTCGGTTGTGACCATCGAACCTGGATTATATTATCCCGAACGAGGATTTGGTGTGCGATTAGAGGACACGGTCTGGGTACGCCCAGATGGAGAAATGGAAATTCTGGCAGAATATCCCCATGACCTAGTCTTGCCCATCAAGTAGCTTTACCAGGTAAAATAATCGAACAATTCTAAATTTTGGAAATCCTGTATGCCAAAAAATTCTCAGCCAGATATTATTTCAGATGAAGAACCCATACGCATCCTAGGGATCGAAACTTCCTGTGACGAGACTGCTGCAGCAGTTGTCGAATGCGGAAAAAATATTCTCTCAAGTCTGGTTGCATCCCAGGTCGACCTTCACGCACAATACGGTGGTGTTTTTCCTGAGGTTGCTTCCCGCCAACATGTGATAACCATTTATCCGATCATTGAAGGCGCGCTGCAACAGGCTCATCTGACCCTAGAAGACCTGGATGCCATCGCTGTCACTCGTGGTCCCGGACTTGCTGGTTCACTCGTTGTGGGGCTAAACACCGCTAAGGGATTAGCTCTAGCAACTGGTTTACCGCTCATCGGCGTTAACCACATTGAGGCTCACATTTATTCTGCCTGGATGGATACAACTGATCATTCAAAAAATGCAGAACCCCAATTCCCCCTCTTAGCCTTGATCGTCTCCGGTGGACATACTGAACTCATACTGATGACAGACCACCTTAAATATCAACGCTTGGGAGGTACATTAGATGATGCAGCCGGAGAAGCATTTGATAAAGTGGCACGCCTGCTGAATTTGAGCTATCCTGGTGGGCCAGCGATTCAGCAAGCGGCTGAAGGTGGTAATCCCCTTTTGTTTGATTTTCCACGTTCCTGGCTGGATGATACTTGGAACTTTTCATTTAGCGGGTTGAAAACCGCAGTATTACGCCAGGTACAACGATTTCAAGATAGTAATCTACCATTGCCGGTCAACGATATTGCGGCAAGTTTTCAGGCTGCGGTCATAGATGTGCTCGTAGATAAGACAATTTCCGCAGCCAGGGAATTTGATGCGCAAGAAATCCTGGTTGCCGGTGGTGTCTCAGCGAATCAACCATTACGTAATACATTCCAACAAAAATCCGAAATCCCCGTCCATATTCCACCCATTTCCTTGTGCACGGATAACGCAGCAATGATTGCTGCCGCAGGATTTTACCGTTATAGGATCGGTCAACGCGACGCTTTAGATATAGATGCTACGGCAACTTGGCCGATCTCTGAGTTAACTTGAATCTGCGCTGTTAAAACTAAACCGCCCTTCGGGGGGGCTCATGTTCCCCTAGGGCGGCTTCGAGTGAGGAGAATGCAATTATTATTTTACACATTCACCTGAATTCTTGATGAAGAGAACTTAAAAAATTGGTGAGAATCTTATCTCCATAAGGGGGGGTTTCATTTCTGTATCGCTAGCTTGATTTGCGCAATATCGATCGGACCTGTTCGTAATATTTTGGGTTCTGTTGTCGTGCAATCTACAACAGTCGATGGGATTCCACCGGGGGTCTGGCCTCCATCGATGACAAGGTGAACCCGTCCTTCGAGTTGATTCATTACCTCCATAGCAGTAGTTGTATTTTCGCGCCCAGAGATATTCGCCGATGTCACCCCCAATGGACCGGTCATCCTCAAGAGCTCTAATGCCAAATCATGATCAGGGACACGTACACCAATCGTTGAATTTGGAGACATTGAATTTGGTAGCTTAGGATGACGTGGAACGATCAAAGTTAACGGACCTGGCCAAAATTTTTTTGCCAACCTAAATGCCATATCATTTGGCAATTCTGAAATTTTGCCCAATTCATCTGGAGAGCTGATCAAGATCGCGATCGCCCGAGTGCTCTCCCTACCTTTCACAACGTATAACCTCTCGATGTACTCATCTTTAACCGGCAAAGCAGCTAAACCATATACTGTATCCGTTGGAAATACCACCAAGCCGCCGTGTTTGAGAACATCCACTGCATGAGGTAAGGCCACCGGATGATCAGACTTAATTATTTCGGTATTCATTGATCAGTATTCCGAAATGAATGATTTTTCGCTGTTGAATATCACAATTATTATATATGAATATCATGATGCTGATGTTGATCGATCTCCCCTCCTTCAATACTCAGCAGCTAAATTTACCCAGTCTTGCCCCGATTTTTGAGTCAAGTTACAGAATATGTCTAACATCAAATCTGATTCTAGCGATTCAGATTCCAGATTATGCGCAATCCTTCCAACGTTAGCCAGGGTGCAACAACCTGAATGGTATTTGTTTCCGCAGAAATGATTTCAGCCAGCCCCCCGGTGGCAATAACTTTCATTTCAGAACCGAGCTCTTGCCTAAACCGGTCTACCATCCCCTCCACCAAGGCGACATATCCAAAAAGCAATCCGGACTGCATTGCATCCGTTGTATTGCGACCGATCGCGGTCGGCGGTCGCTGCAAATCAACCCGCGGGAGCTTTGCTGCACGCATGAATAAAGCCTCGGCCGCGATCCCAATCCCAGGTGAAATCGCCCCGCCAAGATAGTCTCCCTCCGGTGATATTGCATCGAATGTTGTCGCCGTTCCAAAATCTACCACACAAGCTGGTCCACCATACAGGCGTTGAACCGCTGCCGCATCTGCAATCCTGTCAGCGCCAACTGCTTTCGGATCCTCGTAAAGAATGCGCACTCCAGTTTTAACGCCAGCATCCACAACCAGCGGAGCTTTATCTAAATATTTCTCACAAGCCTGCACCATTTTACTCGTTAAAGGTGGCACAACAGATGCCAGACAAATGCCGCTTATGTTCTTGACCACCTGTCCTTCATGATCTAATAAACCTACAATTTGTAACCCAATTTCATCCGGCATCCTTTCATGTTCAGTTGCTAGCCGCCAGCGTGGACCAAGCTCGTCGCCAACATAAAGGCCCAGAGTAATATTAGTATTTCCTACATCGATCGCAAGTAACATGTCTCAATCCCCAATCAAAATATTATCTATCAAGCGAGTATCGCCGAATCTCACAGCCATGGACAACAATGATCGTTTGACTGATCCAGATAGCTCATTAAGAGTTTCTGGATCGGCACAAGAAACATAATCTAAGCTCGCTGCTGGCTCACTTTCGATCTTTTTCGACATGATCGCTCTCAGTTCATCAGCATCATGGACACCATCATTATAGGCTTCTTCAGCTGCGGTTAACGCCTTGAATAACACAACTGCAGATGCTCGTTCCCGTGGGGTTAAATATACATTCCGGCTGGACATTGCCAAGCCATCATTCTCCCTGACGGTTGGACACACAACCACTTCAATTGGATAATTTAAATCCATCACCATACGCCGTATGACAATCGTCTGCTGGGCGTCTTTCTGTCCAAAATATGCCTTATCAGGCTGGACTGCATTAAACAGTTTTGCAACTATTGTCGTCACTCCCCGGAAGTGCCCGGGTCTCATCGCTCCTTCCAAAGGTTGGGTCACTTTTTCAACATCAACCCAGGTTTGGAACTCCGCCGGATATAATTCTTCTACCCTCGGTGTCCAAACCAGATCAGCCCCACATTCTTCCAGCAGCCTGAGATCACGAGGGATATCTCGCGGGTATGATCTCAAATCCTCCTGGGGGCCGAATTGAGTTGGATTTACAAAAATGGTGACGATAACGCTTGTGCACTCATTACGTGCCTGTTGGACCAGTGATAAATGACCTTGATGCAGGTAACCCATAGTTGGCACAAGTCCAACAGGAGATGGTAAATCCTTGCGTAATTGTATTAATCCCTGTGTGGTCTCTACCGTTTTCATTTCGAATGAATGGGTTACCCCTGCCATCTGGCCGCAGCAAACTCAGGTTGAAAAACCTTTTCATTCGCGATTGAATTCTTCCCCTGAAAGTTCTCCGTTCGATCAATCGCATTGATTAATAGCCAAAGTGTCCGATTCAATTGCACGGGCACATTTTCCTTTTCCCCGATGGTCACTATGGCACCATTGATCGCATCGATCTCTGTGGGAGAGCCCCGCAATACATCTTTCAACATCGAAGATTTGTTATATGCTGTCCTTTCAGCAACCGATTCTACGACTGAAACAGGATCAGTATATGGTAGATGAACTCCAATTGCTGCTGCCACGTTCGCGGTCTCTTGAGCGATCAAATTCATCAATTTGTGCGCAGATGGTCTGGCAATCAATTCGCCATTTGGTATTCTCAACAACGCAGTTAATGGATTGATCGCGGCATTAACTACTAACTTTCCCCAAACCAATGATTCCGCGTCTTCAACTGTCTCAACCACAAAACCTGATTGGGTTAAAATATCTCTCAGGGGATTTACTCGTGCATGCTGCGTGAGGTTTATTATTCCATCTCCCCCATAACGGACCCATCCTGGCTCAATCAAAGTTGCACCGATGGTTGTCACTCCAATAGAAACCCGATCTTCGCCAAGAACCGCGGCCAAGGTCGTATCATTTTCCAATCCATTTTGTAATGTCAATGCCAGTCCATCATTTGCCAGGCATGATTTTAGTTGCCCGGCAACTCGCCGAGTTTGGTAAGACTTTACCAGTACTATTGCAAACCTGCTTTCTGCACACTCTTGAGGATCCTGAGTAGCCTTAACTGGATAAATTTTTTCACTGCCATCGTTGTCCGTCAAGCGAACTCCTGATTCATTCAATGTTTGAATACTCTCTAACCATGTACCCAACATTTTTACTTGTATGCCGCTACTAGCAAGGCGAGCTGCAAATAAACTCGCCATAGCACCTGTCCCCACTATCAGAACCGGTGATGACTGTTCTTCCATTTCAAAATTCCTCTTGAGCCCATATAAATCAAAGCCTGAAAGTAATCCTTCTCAGCCCATGATTAAATCTGATCTACCAGGGCTTCCCATTCATCGTCTGGCATCTCATAAGTGTGCTCGGGAGCAGGGAAAACTCCTGTCTCAACATCCAATATATATTCGCTAAAAGCTCGTTCCATCTCAGTGTGAAAATCCGCATATTTACGGACAAATTTGGGGGTGAAGCGATCAAATAGTCCCAGGAGATCGTGGGTGACCAATACCTGGCCATCGCACCCGTTACCTGCCCCAATACCAATAGTGGGAATCTCGAGTTTCCTTGAAACAAGTTCTGCCAGGCGTGCCGGAACCGACTCCAATACAAGACTGAAACACCCAGCATCTTGTAGGATGAGCGCATCATCGATCAACGCCTTTGCCGAAGCGGCAGTTTTGCCTTGCGTCCTATATCCTCCCAATTGATTGACGCTTTGTGGTGTCAAACCGATGTGACCCATAACGGGGATGCCTGCGCTCACAATAACACGAATCACATCCTCCCGCTCACTCCCTCCTTCAAGTTTTACTGCGTCCATACCTCCTTCTTTCAAAAACTTACCCGCATTGAGGACTGCATCTTCAACCGAAACCTGGTAAGACATAAATGGCATATCCCCGATCAACAATGCGAAATGTGCACCTCGCGCTACCGCCCGGCAATGATGGAGCATCTCATCCATAGTCACCGGAAGGGTATTTTCATACCCCAACACAACCATGCCCAAAGAATCACCAACTAATATGGAATCGATACCCACCGTATCCATCATCAGCGCGGTCGGATAATCGTACGCCGTCAGCATCGTGATAGGTTCACCCTTATTCTTCTTATGCTGATACGATTTTGTGGTTATTTTCTTGCGAGTTGCAACAGGGGCTTCTGAGGAACGGGAAGAAATCGTGCTCACGGTACCCTCCTTGGTTTGGTGGTAGGGTCTGGAGATCTAGCAGGTGGGTATTAATCAAATATTTACCAACTAAATCTAAGGACTGTAATTCCGATAATTTTTGTTAAACCCGGTCCTGGTCAACTATGATCTAGGCCGGGAATTAATTATCACTAATTTTTCCGAATTTGGCAAGGGTTCGTTTCAATGCACGTAACCCATGCGTTCCAGGAAAGGTTGAAACCGCGTTGTAAATCTTTCCAACTGAGAAGGGGTAAACTCCTGCCGGTAACGTTCAACTTCACCTTTATGGAAATGGGTGCCCATTCGATTACTAGACCCCTCTTCCGAGCGATATGAGTCTATGATGGTTCTCGCATCCTGATGATTAAAATCCCTTTCGAGCAATATAGACAATCGCTTGATCTCAGAATCAAAATCTATAACCAGATCCTCGTATCTAACAAGGAGCACGCCATCGATGTTGGACCATTCTGCCCATATCCGCAGATATGTATCTATAAAATCAGCTGCATGTTCAATTGTCATGAGATGAGAAAATGCATTTAGGCGTCCATTCTTCAAACCGCGCTGACCATATTCATAGGCAGACAGCAAAGCCGCTCGCGGATCCCGGAATATATATGTAGATAAAATCCGCCCTCTGCGTTGCAAGGCTCTGAAAAATCTTGTTGGGCTGGCATGAGTCTTGATTGTATATTCATTCCCAAAGAAAGAGGGGATCATCACCGGAAATAAGCGATGAATCCGTAGAGTGCTTATATTACAGTTGACCTCCGTTAATAAACCCTCTAGATGATAACGCTTGCGAATTGTACGCGAATCCTGACCACCGCTGGCAACCACTAAGTCATGGACCAGATTGAAATACCAACCTGATCCCGCGCGCGGCATCCCTGCTGATAATATCAATTTCTTTTCCACAACTTATGACGAACCGGTTTTTTTATTCGCCAGTTCTATTTTTTCTTGGGATGATAAGAATGCAATCTCGAGAGAATTACGTTGAGCCTGGCGGATTTGTTCTTTCGTCAATCCAGCCGCTGGAGCTGCAACCTCGTATTCATAAATTAGATCGATGCCGCTAATTCCAGGATCATCGGTATTGATTGTTGCTAGCAATCCATTTTCCAAGAATTGTCGTAATGGATGACTACTATAATCCGAGACTGTACTAGTTTGAACATTACTTGTTAAATTAGCTTCTATACCCACCTTTTTATCCGCCAGATATCTGACCAGCTCAGAATCTTCCAATGCCCTTACCGCATGACCAATCCTGTTGGCATGAAGTTCGTCAACTGCCTGCCATACACTCTCCGGTCCAGCAGCTTCCCCAGCATGAGCGGTTATCCACCACCCGGCTTCTCTAGCTTTCTGAATATGTTCAACAAACAATTCACCTGGGAAATTGGCCTCATCACCTGCCAGGTCCAAGGCTACGAATTGATCCTTGAATTTCAATAACGCCTCCAGTTCGGATTTAGCTATATCCGGACCATATGTCCGACTAAGAATTCCAATTATTGAGGCCTTCATTCCCGAATCCCGCTTAGCAGCTTCAATTCCATCGATTACCGCTTCCACAACACCTTCTGGATCTAAACTATGCGCTTCAGACATAAACCAGGGACTGAAGCGCAGCTCCACATAATCCAATCCTTCCTTCTGAGCATCAAGAACATTCTCAAAAGCGACCCGTCTGCAAGCTGCGTAATCCACTAACACGCCGACCATCCATTCAAATTTGGCAATAAATTCCATAACGCCTGGCTGAGGATTGGTCACTTGAACATATGGTCGTAGGTCCTCTACATTCCAAGCCGGAAGTGGGAGATCATGTTGACGACCAAGATCGAGGATCGTTTCTAAGCGGATTGAACCATCCAGATGACGATGCAGGTCAATCAATGGCAATTTTGGATCAAACATTGTCATATTACTGTTGCACTCCTGTGAATTTCAGTATTATAATTGTTGAGGAAGGATCATGACAACTGAATAAGAAGGAGGTACTCATGAACCGAACTCTGAACTTTCTCTTGGGGGTATTAATTGGTGGTTTGGTTGGAGCAACAGCCGGTATCCTTCTCGCTCCCGCTTCCGGAGAAGAGCTGCGCGCCGATATATCATCTCGAGCCGATCAAGTGCGTGCGGATGTTTCCAAAGCTGCAGCAGAACGCCGGGCTGAACTAGAAAAGCAGTTAGCTGCTCTTCGTGCTCCACAAGAACCGGAACAAGCTCCCGAGTAGGATATGACCACAAAAGCCGGATGATTAAAGAGCCATCCGGCTTTTTGGTTCCAATTTGGTGTTGAGAAATAAATTAATTATCAATAATTTCTATTCGGTAAGCCGCTTTTTGGCGGGTATAACGCGTCAATCCTGTAACAACCAACACAGCTTCATCGGTATCCTCGTTAAGACTTATTGGAATTTCAGTAGTGGTATCCGGTTGTAATGAAATATTTGTCACAATCGTTTCATCACCAAAAGTGATCAAAGCCAAACCATAGTGCTGGGGCAGCTCATTCTTGATTCGCACCCATCCAGCAGATTCCCAACCATCAGACCCCTCTTCAAAATCAGTGAAATAATCGATCTCTGGGATAGAGATATCATCGATTAACATCCCCTCACCATTTACCGCCGCATCTGTAACGTATTCAAAACGAATCTGTACTTCCTTACCAGCATATTCTGTCAGGTCTACGCTTTCCTCGATCCATCGGCCGCTGACTCCATTGTAGCCCCACCCATAACTATTACCTGATGGATCTTCGATAGTCCCAGAAGGAGTTACCAGTATCTCCCATATTTCTCCATCCTCGGAAACCTCAACATATGCATAGTCATAATCTTCTTCCAAGTCAAACCAGGTCCAGAAATTCAAAGTTAATGGACCATCATGCTCGCGGAAATCAAAGGTTCTTGTCAGTGTCATGTCCGCTTCATCAGCTTTATTCGACCAAAAATAATATTCTCCCGAAATTGGATCAACAGGAACAACTTTTGTCTCTGTAGAACCCTCAAATAAAAGTGTGAAATCTCCCTGGCAATTAATTCGCAAGTAATCAACTCCATACTGATGGACATCACGAGTCATGGGTTCCTGCGGACAGCGACCTATTGATTCAGTTTCTTCTGCTTGAGGTGCATTGGGAAAAATTTTGTAGATATATCTTCCATCAGATACGTTCTCATTCATCAAATAAGATGCGAGTACCCAGTCTAGAAATACGTTATCAGCTGTGATTTCAATCCCGGTTACTGGATCTATCGCACCGATCTGTTCTAAGACTCGATCGACGCCTTCCAAGCCATTAGCTTGATTCCTCACTAAAATCTTTGTGGCTTCTTCACCGAAACGATCCAGAAAATAGGTCAGAAATAAGAATGAAGCACCATAATGAGCAGAAATCCCAGTGCGATCATTAGGCCAATCATTGAGCTGGATGTCTGGATCAAGGATATAGCTGTATTCTGATCCGACCTCGTAACCATTAATGAACACTGCTAATTCTGCAAACCCCTCATTCATCCAAGATGCTTCGTTTCTATCTTGGTTCCAGTGGATCATGTGTTGGAACTCGTGCGCCAGGATAGCATAAGTGAATTCATCACTCAAATCAACATTATCAGCATTGACAACAAAAAGCTCGTGTGCATTAGAAAACTGGTGAGCCAAAGGATGAAGTTCATCAGCTGACGAGAAATATCCCGCCAGGTTGCCACCCAATCCTGAGACGTAGAGAATAAAAATATGTGGATCGTTATCAATCCCTGGGCTCCATTCGCTGCCAAAGAATTCTCGGGTTCTATCATATATCTCGTTTTCAAAGGTTTCCGTCAATTGTTGGATATCGTCATACTCAAAGGATATTCCATCCTGGACCCAGAAATAAGCATGATCGGTGATATATTGCAATTTAGCGTTGATACGATAATTTTCATTCGTGACAATATTGGAAACCCAAAATTCTTGCTCGCTCCCGAGATCATAAATGGCAGCTTGTGATTCGATTACTTCGGGGATATTCAGTTTCCCTTCGAGGCGCTTCGCTAGATCATATAAGTCATTTTCTGGTGGGACAGACTCGCGGATAATTGACAGTACCTCATTGCCAGTTTGCATTGCAAGCTTGGCATCAGAACTCGAAGTGCCTGGTTCAATTGTTGGTCGATAAACAACGGGGGTTCCAGTGGGTGTACCCTCCCCCAACAAACCTCTAACATTTGAAGAAGAAGAATCCATCAATAATCCTATGCCGAATAATCCTATAAATAAAATACAACCACAAATAAAAATAGCTATTGATCCCGCAACAACTGCTAGTAGCGTACCTCGTCTCATCAAGATCTCCTGAACCAGAAACCGCTAAGATTTTTCATTAACAAACCGAAATTATATACTATCTATTTTCCCCAGCATATGCTAAATGAGGGGACGCTTTCCAGATTCGCATCGCTGCGGTAATCAAACCAAACACCACCCACATATTGGGGATGGCGAAAGAATCGAATGAAAAGGCGACCAGGGCGAAGGCGATTAATCCTAATAATCCACCACTCCCCCAAAACCTGGCTTCGCTGCGAGGCAGTAACCAGAGGTAAATTGCACTGCCTAATACCGCCATCAAAAAGCCCAGGAAAGTTGCTAATCCTAACAACCCGGTCTCTGCCATTATTCGGAGATATAAGTTTTTTGGTGTGATCAATCGGTTTCCACCCTCCTCAGGTACAACCAATCTTAGTACTTCAGGTATGGTTGCGAGTGGTCTTTCTGGTAATTTCTCGTCAAAATAAAATGCATAATTCCCTAAACCCACGCCTAAGGTCGGGTTATCCTCGTAAACATGGTAAGCTGTCTGCCAGTAGCTATACCTGGCACCAAATCCCAAATATTCAAAGTAATTGACAAAATACTGGACGTATCCCTGATCCGGCTTTCGCTGCCAGTATTCCCAGATTCTGGCGAAGAATTCATTCCTTGTACCTGCAACAAAAATAACCGCACCCAAAATAGCCACCAAAAGAAAACCTTCTAGAATTCTCCGCAGCGGATTCCTGCCTACAAAATTCGTCTGCTCAGTTTCATCCTTCCTCTTCAACCGGAAAAACAACACAGAAATAAACACCAGCACGATCATCACCACTAAGCCCGCTCTCGAAAATGTGAACGGCAAGAGGGCCAGTGCCCAAACTAGCATAATCAGCTCTATTGTCAACCAACGCCATCGCCACTTGAACACTGTGTAGCTGGAGAATACCGCCGCCAGCAACCAGGGCAGCAAAAGGAGACCCATCTGATCTGCAAACCAATTCGGTTCATATGTGAGCCCAGACACTCGGTTTATAAATAAACGCCGGATAGATATGAATTCCTGTATCCGGCTCATGATTTCGAACCAGCGAGGAGAAAGGATAACAACATACAACGCTTGCAGTGTACCCCAGAGCAAAGCCAATCCGAAGCCAATGTATAACCAGCGGAGAGAAAACTTTAATTCATCCTGACTATTCGGCCATAAGGTCACAGTTAGATATATCGCACCACCAATACCTAAAGTCGTTAAGGCACGAAACATGCGGGTCGTCACAGATATTCCCTGCAACCCTTCAATACCTCTCAAAGATGCCAAAATGGTGGCTGCAAGAGCAACGACAACGAATGGCAAGAATGAGAGCAACGTTTTTGGGAGTGGCTTGGTGAAGAAGCGCGGTAAGATTATCAAGACCAGCAAGATAATCAGGGGATAAATCGATAAAGGGCGTACGAGGGTTCCTCCACCAATATTTCCTGGAAAAAAAGGAAAGCTCGTCACCGGTAGAGTTACCAAAAACAGCACCCAAAAGATCTTCGAAATGGTGGGGAGTAAATTCTCTTTGTCTGTTACCGAGGAGGTATCCATCAAGAATATCCCTTGCGCGTGATTTGGAATAATAAAATCAACATCCACACCAGCAATCCCAAAATCGCACCGACTAGTGCTGCCAAGCTGGTCGCTCTGGCCTGTTTTGCTTCAAATGGTCCAGAGTTCAATTTCTCCAGGGATAATGTTGCTGATAATCCCTGCCCTTCAAGTAAGATCGACTCCCATTCCAGGTTCTTGCTCGATATTCTTTCGTTCAAATCTTGTCTTGCCACCCTGATCGCTTCCAATTCCTGGCGGATAGTCTCCCTAATCATTTCCATCCAATGTATGTATTCACTTACTGGCTCGCCAACAGCAGGGAATTCATCCAACAGCAACTCCCAGGATGGATTGTTGTGCGCAACCTGGGATATCATGGTTAAAAACCGCCAATGCTCATCTTGACCTAAAGATTCATCTGGTGGAATTTTATTTAAATCTTGAATTTCTTCACCAAGTTTTGCATCTGTTTCCTCAAGACTCATCTGGCGACTCTCAAGAGCTGTGAGCTCTTCATTCAACGCGCGAATTGCAAGCTCAATTCTAAAAAGTTCTCGCGAACGGTCTATTGCGTAGTTGGCTTTTTCTATTACTACATCAAGCCAGATATCTAGCGCATCGGCAGCCCTTGCTGGAGTATCTGCTTGCGAAGTTAACAGCCATCTCCCAGCATTACGCCATTTCACATCTAAAATTTCACGCAGCTCCGGAATCTCAACGGAAAGCCAATAAGAGTCTCTTTGCCTCAACCTGGCAAGTGTCTCACTTAGATAATCATCGGATGATACCAGTATTGTGAGCTGCGACATCTGCCAATGCTTATAATCATCAATGTTGCGAAATTCAGAATTTGTGAACGCGGATAAATATTTATCGTCGAGAGCGCGGTAAGGATTTAGCTCAACCGATAACTCTGCACTCGCCTCATAAGAAGACGGCAAAATGAAGGAAAACGCAAGCCCAATCAGACTACCAACCAAGACGAAAACCACGATCACTGGCCATCTGTGAAAAGCAGCCAGGATCTCGTCACGCAGAATCCATTCACTCATTGGCTCACGTTTCATTTTTTAAACCCATCGTTTTGGGCTGTCCAAATAAACAAGCGCTAGCCCGCCGGCGAGTATCACAGTTAAGAAGATACCGTTCGCGATCAGTGGCGGTCGAGTCAGCACAATGAAAGCCAGGCAACCCAACAAAAGAGAGGCGATTTGCATAATCAAAACTGCCTTATTGGAATTCCATCCCAAGGAGACCAGTCGGTGATATGTATGGTCTCTAGATGCAGAATAGATTGGCTTTCCACGTCTTAACCGGGAAATGACAACCAGTGCAGTATCAAAGATAGGTACCCCTAGCAATAAAATTGGAACAACCCATGATGACGCCTGATATGCTCCCTGAGGGAGATAGGCTATTGCCAGTACCGCCAGGAAAAATCCCAGCGTTTGGGAGCCCGAATCTCCCAAAAAAAGCCTTGCCGGTCGAGAATTAAATATATATAAACCGATACATGCACCCAGCAGTAGTGCACTTTGCCGAGATAATATAGGTTGACCAGCATCGATCATCACTAAGGTAAAAAACGCGGTTGCCATCCCGGCTAATCCCAATGCCAAGCCATCCATGCTATCTACAAAATTAAATGAGTTTGTTATTCCGACCACCCATAGATAGGTCAAAAGCCAATCGATATACACATTAAATTGGCCTGGGCCTCCCATAAAGAATTCAGGAGATTCAAAAACCTTGATTGATATCCCAGTTGCGATCAGGATTACAACGGCCAAGGATTGACCAATTAATTTAATTAATGGAGGGATACCTCTGAGATCATCCCATAAGCCAAAGATGAAAACTGGCAAAGCTCCTAAAAAGATCGCCGCCACGCCGGGATCACCAAGAATGCCAAACCACCCTGCAGTCAGTAGTAATGACAGAAAAAGCGCCAGACCTCCTGCCAATGGTGTTGTCTTGCGGTGTACCTTATGAGGGGCGCTATTGGGGACATCCACTAATCCAATGCGGCGAGATAACCGAATGGACCCCCATGCTAAAACTGCTGTGATCAGTATTGATACAAGAATAGATTCAAAAACAAATGATACTGAGGTAACCTGTAATTCCATGAGAAATTATGCTCGCAAGCTAAACGAATACTCGAACGATCGGAGTATCCCTTATCGCTTTGGTCCGGCATACCTCTCTCTGCGAAACAGGTTAATGATTAAACTAACAGACAGTTTTAATATCATCATGAAGTAGAAGAACCAGTTGAACAGAAAAAAATAATCTCGCGCCAAATGCTTTCTATAATAGATTAGGTAAGATCGATGCCACTCAACGATTGATCGGAATGGCTCAACCCTCGAGCCTCCCTTTCCTCCATAATGGATGATCTGCGAATCCGCCACATAGAATACCTCCCATCCAGCTTTTCGCGCCCGGGTGCAATAATCTGTATCCTCTTGATAAGCATAAAAATATTCATCCAGATATCCGATTTGATCGACAACCTCCCTGCGGATCAGCATACATGAACCGGAGACAGCAGCGACTTTCACAGTCTGATCTTCATCCACATATTCCAATAAATACTCCCCAAATTGCTTATTGTTTGGAAATAGCTTTGATAGTCCTAAGAAATAACTGATCACTGCCAGGGGTCTCGGTTCTCCTCGGCGACATTGTTTTTGAAGAGAATCATCTGGATTGAGAACCTTAGGACCGCAAATTCCAGCTTGTGGATGTTCTCCCATGAAATGAACCAATCGATCGAGCGCTTCTGGCAGAATGACTGTATCAGGATTAAGCTGTAATAGATAACGACCTTGGGCTTCCTGGAGGGCTTGATTCATAGGTCGTGTGTATCCTCGATTACTGTCGTTGCCAATGAAACTTGCTCTTGGGAACTCCTGTTCGAGCATCTCGTGGACTCCATCCACTGAGCCATTGTCCACAATAATGACCTCTATCGGTGAAAGCTGTGTATTTTGGTAAAGCGATTCCAGGCATCGTCTTAACCAATCACGCGCCTGGTAAGTGACAATACAAACCGACAGTTCGCATACGTTCAGCTTTTCTTGATCGCTTGTCGGTACACTTCTAACGTTGATCTCGCTGCCCATTCCCATGAAAATTTTGCTGCTTGTTCAGTTCCTCTGCGAGCCATATTGAGTCTTAAACCTTCATCATAAAGCACCTTGTTTATCCCCTCAAAAAGTGCTTCGACATCGTCTGGTGGCACTAATAATCCTGCCTCACCAACTATCTCAGGTAAAGATGAGACATCAGTTGTGATGACAGGTATTCCACATGCCATAGCCTCTAAGGCTGGCAAACCAAATCCCTCATATAATGTTGGGTAAACAAACAAATCGCATAGATTATAAACCATGGGTAGATCTACCTGCTCTACGTATCCAGTAAGAATGACTTTGTCAGTCAGATTTAATTTCTCAATCTGTTCTAAAACCTCATCAAACATCCATCCAAATCTACCCACCAAGACCAAATTATGATCTGTTCCATCATCGACCAATTTCTTATATGCATTGATCAACAATGGTAAATTCTTACGCGGCTCGATCAACCCTACATAAAGGATGAATTTACCTGGAAGTCGGTATTTGTTGGTGACCCGTTTTCCAAATTCAATATCATTGATTGGTCGAAATGCTCGATCTACCCCATGTTGAATTGTGATTACTCGATCTGGAGAGAGACCTAATAAGCGGATTGCATCCTGGCGAGTGCTCTCCGAGACAGTGATCACGAAATCTGCTCGTTTGGCGCTGGATTTTATTGCTTGTGGGAAAAAAATTCTCTTCGTGCTTGTATGAAGCTCCGGATACAAAAAGAATGTCATATCATGGAACGTCACTACGGAAGAACACGATAATCTGAATGGCCGCGTGTAATGCAGTGAATGCAGCACATCGATATCTGCCTCTCGAATTAATCTCGAAAAGAAGGCTTGCTCCCAGATCAACCTCACAGCCGGATCTTTATCGGGGATAAGCCTCCATTCGATATTTGGCGTCACAGGAAGATCAATCAAAGCAGGACCTTTCTCCTCAGCGAAGATAACAAGTTCATCTTCCCCAATTAATCCCGCCAAGGCACGTATCAATTGGATTATGTAGTTTCCTGCCCCCACAGGCTGTGGGGGCAGGGCAGTGGCATCTATTCCGATACGCATCAAGAAAAAGTTATAAACGTCTCATTATCGAAGCATCCACTGTAAATGCCGCAAGTATTGATTCAACAGACCATTTACTCCTTCAGCATCCAAGATTTTCTTCATTCGTGCAATTGTCCCAGATAACTTGCCTGGTGAGCTTTCGATACTCTGATTTACTTGGTTATCAAATATTTCTGGAATGCGCTTGCCTTGACCAGAATTGATTAATGGCATATATGAAGTGCGCACTGCATCCATAGTTAATTCAGGCAAACCATGCCAGATTAGAGGCATTGGTACTCGCTGCTGAAGACGCATAAGCTCATCGTCATCCAGCACTCTTTTTGACTGGAGAAGTCTACGCTCATAACGTATCTCAGGTAACTTATTCAGGTAGTCCTGCCATCCCAGTAAGACAGCCCGAGGGATTTCAAAACGTCCTCTAAGCACTGCCCATATGAGCCTGACAAAATCTTCAACCATATAATTAATCAAATATCGTAGCAGGTAATTTCTTCCCAGGATTTTTGTAATAAATCGCAGCCGGCCGTAATTGACTTGGCGAAGTTTTTTCGCTGAAAGTTCATCTTCCTTTCCTGCAGGTTTTCGTCCTCCAAATGCATGGTAAACAACAGCGCTTGGAGCTAAACGGATTGAATAACCCAGGATCCGCGCCCGGTAAGACCATTCGCTGTCTTCATAATATAGTGGGAAGTTCTCGTCTGAAGGCCCAATCTTTCGCCATGCATTCATGGAGATTAATGCAGCTGCAAAACATGCCGAAGGAACTTCAGTCCACGAATCAAACTGACCGAGATCCAAATGACCAAGTCCATTATCCTGCCCCCAGGAGATCGCCCCTACGGAGTTTCCGACACCATTCAGGAACGCTGGTGCCCAAAGAAATCGCAATTTAGCAGCTACCGCAGCACAGGACTGATCTTCCTGAGCAACTTTCAACATCTTTTCGACTGCATCCTGTTTCAACTTGACGTCAGGGTTCAAGATCAAGCAATATTCTCCCTCCGCAGAATCGACTCCCTGATTGATAGCCTTTGCTAATGAAACGGTTTCCTGGAGGCTTAGCAACTTATAATCCGGATATTTTTCTGCGACCCATTCGGATGAATCATCAAGAGATGCATTATCCACGACGATCACTTCAAGAGGTGAATAGGTCTGAGTCTCTAGTGATGGCAAACTCATTTCAAGCCAATCACGGCTGTTGTGGCTGACAATAATAACGGAGATTAAAGGACCCTGAAATTTACCAAATAAATCTTCATCTCGCAAATTTTCATCTCGATGAAGCAACCCGGCTTCAGCTAAGCATCCTAATGCAACCTGAACTTCAAAAGGATCGAATTCTTGCCCTTTTAATTGGTTTTGAATATCCTCTGATAACTTCCCATCAGATACCTTCCAAAGGGACAAAAGAGCCTTATCGATAGCGATATTCCCACCTTCAGGTGTGGTTAAAATCGATCTCCCTTTTATCTCCTTCATTTTGACGCCTTGAGGATTTT
>Ga0209742_10000187_pt1 | contig 35322 bp, 32 predicted proteins | sample DeeMarSeWOR38_10_FD_187462 | JGI IMG/M metagenome (GOLD analysis project Ga0209742, IMG submission 187462) | Marine sediment microbial communities from White Oak River estuary, North Carolina - WOR-3-8_10 (SPAdes) (version 2) | ecosystem: Environmental > Aquatic > Marine > Intertidal zone >...
TGTTTGAAGCGGTAAGGAGTCGGCCGGAATGGGTCTCGATCCCATTCATTTTTCTGACGGCTCGCCGAGAGCATAAGCATATCTTGGCCGGAAAGAGATTGGGCGCAGAGGACTATTTGCTCAAACCAATATCTCCAGAAGATTTACTGACAGCCATCCGTTCCCGGTTAGGTCGCAGCCAGCAGCTCTTACTCGTCCAGCTTCAAGATTCCTACGAAGCCAGCTTAATCATGCTGGCCAATGCGATCGAAGTGCGCGATCCTTACACTCGAGGTCACGTCGAGCGGGTAATGAATTATGCACAAACGATCGCTGAGTATCTGAGCTGGTCAACATTAGAAATTAACAACCTGCGTTTTGGAAGCATCTTGCACGATATTGGCAAGATACAGATCAGCGAAGAGATCTTGAATAAAGAGGGTCCCCTAAGTGATGATGAGTGGGATGAGATGCGTAAGCATCCTCAAATGGGGGCGGAATTGATCGATGGAATACACTATTTGGAACCTGCATTGCCGGTGATTTTATACCATCATGAACGCTGGAACGGAAGCGGTTATCCTTTCGCCTTGACGGATGAGACCATTCCTGTTGCAGCTCGCATTGTGGCCATCGCCGATTCGTTTGATGCCATGACGACGAAAAGACCGTATCGCATGGAATTGACTCCGGAAGAAGCCACCAGCGAAATCATCTCTGGCAGTGGAACTCAATATGATCCCCTCCTGGTCGAAGCTTTTCAGCATGCCTGGCAAACGAACAAGATCACCGAAATTTTGTTGGCTTTCCCCTGATCGAAATTAGATCCTCTGATTATCCCTCGACAGTGACCGTTTTCGAGTGGTATCCGGTGGCGCCAGAAGGGTGCGTCGGGGATCTTTCCTCAATTTGCATTTCACCCTCTCCATCAATTGCACGTACGGTGATCAAGTGTTCACCTGGTGCTAAATCGAGGCTGAATCGCCAGATAACCCAGGTGAGCGGCGAGACTGGGCGATCTAATTCAACCGTTTTCCAGGGTCCTTCATCTACGCTCAGTTCAACGGATTGTATCCCTCGCGCACCAGCAAAGGCAATGCCGCCTACCTGAGTCAAGTTGGCCTCATCTGTGACGGTCGTATCTATTACGGATGTCGTTTGAACCCAGGCCTCTTCGCTCCATCCTCGCTGTTCCCAGAATCCGCTGTAATCGGAGTCGATCGCTTCAATTTTTATGATCCACTTGGGATTCTTAATCCCGTAGCGGTTTGGAGTGTACAGTCGAATTGGAGAGCCGTGGCTCCTGGAAAGCGATTTGTTGCCCATCGCGTAGCATAGCAGTGTCTCATCATCCAGTGCAGACTCCACAGGAAGAGACTCCGAATAACCATCCACACAGGTAAACTTGATATCGACAACTCCGGGTTCTAATCCTGCTTCCTCTAAGACATCCTTGAGCCGTGCACCCTCGAATAGGGTGGTATCGATCAGATCGCCACCGACCGGATTTGATATGCAGGTGAGGGTCGCGAATTTTTCGCTCTTTGGGTAGGCTTTAAGGTCCTCAAGACTGAGCAGGAGTGGGTTTCTCACCATGCCATCGATGGCTAACACGTAGGTTGCCGCGGGTAGATCGGTTTCTCCACCTTGAGCCAATAAGCGTTGCACCAGGGGATCACTGCTGTCCAAGAACTCTTCATCCCCTGGTGGCAGCAGGTTGATATCCACGCGATAGAAATCTTCTATCGGGGTGATTTCCGGGCGCGTTCCTGGAACCGGTACGAACCCGGTGCTGGTCGGTGGCGTGGTGGGCAGGGGGGTTGTTGGTTCTGGTGTGAATAAGCCTTGTGCTACCTCAGCTGGTTTGGGTTGTCCGCTGAATCTACGTCCGAGGCCGTACGCCATCAGGGTTAATGCCAGCGAACCGATCGTCAGCTGACCGATCACTCTTCGGCGATCGGTGCTTTTTTCCTCGGATAAAGCATTTATATACCTGTCAACACCCCATGCCAGCCCAAGACCCCAAAGCAAACTGGTCATCAGCAGCCATGCTGCACTAAAGACGGGACTTACGCTCCCCCAACCTCCCCAGTTTGCCAGCAATACAGCTGCCAGGGTAAGTAGCATTCCAACCAGGCTTCCGCGTACCCACCAGGCTGTCTTGAGACGCTGCAATGAGACAGCATACAATCCTCCAGTTCCAGACAGAAGGATCAACGTCAGGATATAGGCAAAGATGAATTCAATGGATTTGCCGATAGTGGATGTTTGACCCAATTGCAGGGTTGAAACGAATTGGATCATCAACTCGATTCCCAACGTGATGATCCCCCCAGGTAAACGCCTGGATAGCAATTCGAAGAGATCGAAGGGCAGCAGAGGCAGACCAGCGATGGCTTGTCCGGCATACATGATCGCCAGCCAGGGCAAGCTGATGATCGCGCCGACCGTGATGCCCATGATCGCTTGAGATTTCACTGCACCTTCTCTCGCATCTGGCTCGCTTTATCCAGTAATTGAACCTCCTCTTCAGTCAAATTGAGGTCAACAGCTCCCAGGTTATCTTTGAGTTGCTTTAATGTGCGCGGCCCAATGATCGGGCTGGTGATCAGCGGGTTAGCCAGCATCCATGCCAGCGCTATCTGTGAAACTGACTTCCCACCTTTGTCTTTCCCCAGTTTTTCCATTTTATCCAGGAGTTTCCAATTTGCCGCTGAGTAGTGACGTTGCACCCCGCCCGCTCGGGAACTCTCTGGTGCTGGGGAATCTTCCCGGTATTTTCCGGTCAGAAATCCGCCTCCCAATGGGCTGTAGGGCAGCACGCCCAGTGAATAGGTACGGCAGATATCTGCCAGTTGGCCTTCAAATTCATCCCGGTGGACAAGGCTGTAGTGGGGTTGCAGCGTATCGTAGCGCACAAGGTTATCCCGGTCGGAGACCCACAGAGCCTGCATCAACCGCCAGGCGGGGTAGTTCGAACAACCGATATAGCGCACTTTTCCCTGGTGGATCAGATCATCTAGGGCGGACAGTGTCTCTTCGATGGGAGTGTTCTCATCATACCAGTGAGTCTGATAGAGGTCGATATAATCCGTGCGCAGGCGTCTTAAAGATTCATCAACCGCCATCATGATGTGGGCACGGGATAATCCCTCATCATTCGGGCCATCGCCCATCACCCCGCGCACCTTGGTGGCGAGGATCACTTTTTGGCGCGGGATGTTCGATTTTTGCATCCAATCGCCAATGATACTCTCTGCGACACCACCTGGATTTCCCTCTGCCCAACGAGAATAAATATCTGCGGTATCGATGAAGTTGATCCCCGCCTCAATTGCAGCGGATAGAATTTCATGTGAACTATCTTCATCCGCGGTCCAACCGAATTGCATGCTTCCCAGACAAAGTTCAGACACTTTCAAACCGGTGCGCCCCATATATCTATAATTCATCACAATCTCCAAGGTGCTTCACTGTTTTTCCAGCTATTCCCCGCCATTTAGAGTGGGGGTGGGGGTTGATATTTCGCATATTTAGCGAGGAAACCATTTACGTTCACAATGTTTAGTGATCAATAATATTATCAATTATCATGTTAGGCGTTGATTTGGAGTCGAATCTAAGTAGGGAACTACTCGTGTGATTCGATCGAGAATTTGTTCCCTTCCGGATCGACGCCATCACAGACCCAGATTCCAGGCGCTGCTGAGCGGATCTCATCCATAGGGACGCCCCGGTCGAGTAGCCCCTGACGAACTGCCAGAATATCTCCGACATTGAAAACGATCTTCGGCGCATCATCTCCAAAACGGCGCTTGCCTCCCGCATGCAGGGCTAAGGTGCACGGGCCGCTGTCCATTTCCACCCAAAAGACCTCGCCGTAATCTTCGGTATCTTGGGGAGATTTTACACTTAATCCTAATTTATCACGATAGAACGATACCTGGGCATTCATATCCTCGACATAGAGGATCACTTCCATGATCTCACCAACTCCAGAGTTATTATCCAATTCGATCTCCTTACAAAAAACTATCCTGTTATTTTACTTTCATAGAGGATGAATTTTGTCCAATTATGCTCACTTTACTAAACCCATTCAGCGCTTTGGGGTAAGAGCAATAGCGATGATCAAAGCGGGAAATTCCCTAATGATCACCGCTAAATTACTATCTATTGAAGGTTGACGGAATTAATTTTTCTTTGCCTCGCCGATGGCAGCCTTCATCTGATCCAGGTGAAGGTAGAAATGGTAGGGTTGTTCAAGAAAGTTGTATGCAAGGCGCCAGTAGCTGCCTTTCCGCGCCATGAATTCATCAGGGATGTGGATTAAGATCTGCACGGTCTCGTTCATACTGCGCTTGTATTCCTGGACCAAATCCTGGATGGTTGGGTAGGTGGCAATCGTCGCCTGGTTGAATGCATCGATGTTCCCACCGTAGTCATCTGCAAATCGCTCATTACCTCCAACCAGTTCCACAATAAAGATGTGGTTAAAGCGTTCGCCTTGGATCAGATGAGCCAGGTTGTCCTTAAGGCTCCAGGAATCAGGTGCTGGTTTGAAATCTGCATCTTCTTCGCTCACCCCCTCCAGAAATTCATCCAATTGGGTTTCGATCTCTTGATGTTGGGCTTTTACCAGCTCGGCCAGCTCATTTGCGCTCGCGGGGATTTCAGGCAGCGGTCGTTTGGAGAGCTCCATCATCACGCTCTTCTTCTCACTGCCGCGGAAGAAGACCACCTCGATCTCATCTCCGGCACGGTAACCGCTTAAAGCTTTCTCAATGCTGTCGAAATTGAGGATTTCGACATCCGCCATACCGACGATGATATCGTCTGCTTGCAGCCCGGCTTCCCCGGCTTTCATGCCTTCCACGGTTCCTGACAGGCGGATCCCTTTGCTGACCGGGACACCCAATTGTTCGGCGATCTTGGCGTTGAAATCATTGAGCATAATGCCCAGCATGGGGCGCATCACAAAGCGATGATCTTCACCGGTTTCGAGCACCGAGACCAGGTTCTTCAGGCTGTTTTCCCAGCCTTTTTCGATCTCGACAGTGCTCTGCGACCACTCCTCTCCGCTGCCTATGCCGCTGTGGGCCAGGGTCACCAACGTGCCGTTGTCTTGCGGGGTGAAATTCACCTGGACTTGTGTGACAGCGGGTTCGCCACGGCCAAACCAGGTGAAGGCAACTTTTTTGCCCTCCTCTGCCTGGGTGAAGCTGCCGCTCGTATAATACCCGGATGTCCACCATAGGTAGAGTCTGCCTCCGGGGTGTGGACTTACCGTGGCGACATCACACAGCCATTCGCGTAATGCCGTGACATTGGTGAAAGCCCGGTAAACTTCCTCAGGTGGGGCTTTGACTTGCTGAGTGAAGGATAGGGTTTGTTCGCTCATTGCGGTTCTCCTTATTGAATTATGGGGTAAGAGTTATTCTACCGGATCAACTATTTGATGTCCAAAATGGTTCACCTGATTCCGAATTCCCAATAAACACCTGAGCCAGATATGTACCCTGAAGATCAACTGGATTCAGATATCCTACGCTCGAATATTAATGTGCTTGATCGCCCTTATTTCCTTCTTCGTCTTTGTCGTTTCTTCTTTTTAGAGTCACCCTCATGTACGTCAGTTGCAACCCCCGAATCCTGGTTGGATTCATCTTCTTTTGCCAGGATTCCCATCACCTCATCTGCGTAGCGTCCCTGCTTTAGTAAAGCAGCCATCAGGCGCATCGGCTCGTCTACATGCGTGAAGAAAGCCTTGTACCCTGCGCACAGGTAATTCAACCCCTCCTCCCCATCGGGGGTCTTGATGAAGCGGTTGCGCGGGCAGCCGCCGTGGCAGGCGAAACGCACCGGGCATTCAATACAGTATTTGGGCAGTGTATCGCGTTTGTCATTCCCGAATTTGCGCTGCTGGTCGGAAGCCACCATGTTCAGCATGTGCTCTTCCTTGATGTTGCCCAGCAGATATTTTGGTTCGACGAAGTGGTCGCAGGAGTATAAATCCCCATTGTGCTCCAGAGCCAGGGCATCCCCGCAGGTCGGGCGGTGGATGCATAACGAAGCTCCCTGGCCTACCCATGAACCGAGCGCCGAATCAAACATTTGAACAAACACTTTGCCTACATCGTTGTGCACCCATTCATCGAAGATGGTGATCATGAACTGTCCCCATTGTTCAGCCGTAACAGAGCGCTCGGTCACCAGGCTGCCTTCCAGCGTGTACAGCGGGCGCTTGGAGCTCTTCGCCACCGGCAAATCCTCCAGCTCGACCTCAGTCGGCAAATTCTGGTCGCCCCAGCCGCGGTTGGCGATCGGCAGCAGCTCCGGCGTGGCGCGTTCTACAATCGGGATGAATTGGATGAAATCCGTCTTCACTTCGTCCCGGAAGAAGCGGTAAACTTCCAAGGGATGGTCAGCATTGCCTGCATGCACGGTGCACAGGATGTTGAAATCGACATTGTACTGCTGCAGCTTGCGCGCCGCAGCCATCACTTTGTCGTATGTCCCATCGCCGCTCTTATCGACCCGGTAAGTGTCGTGCATGTGTTTCGGGCCATCCAGCGAAAGTCCCACCAGGAAATTGTGTTTCTTGAAGAACTGGCACCAGGCGCTGTCCAGCTTGGTGCCGTTGGTCTGGATGGTGTGGCCGATCTGCATCCCGGGATGGGCGTGCTTCTTCACCAGCTCGATAGAGTGTTCGAAGAATTCCAATCCCATCAGGGTTGGTTCGCCGCCCTGCCAGGCGATTGTCACCTGCGGCGCGCGTTGGGATTCGATGATCTGCTGGATATAAGCTTCCAGCACGTCATCATTCATCCGAAAGGGACTGCCTGGGTAGAGTGCTTCCTTGGAGAGGAAGAAACAGTACTCGCAGTCCAGGTTGCAGATCGCCCCAGTCGGTTTGGCCATCACGTGGAAGTAATCCGGGGCCTTCTCCGGACGAGTTTTTGGCGTGGTTAGGGTTTCAGCGATTGTCACTAGTAAATTTCCCTTTTATCAGTTTTCTTTGAATGAGACGATTAAACCAAAATCTATTATGAGTGGACGAATGATATGATACTCCTAATTGGAGATGGGATCAATACGCCAGTAGTTCACCCATTGCATACTTGATACTCTCCACGCTAGGCAGGACGGCTTCCATCATGGGAATATTGTATGGGATGGGCACATCCGGGGTCGCCAGGCGTCGGACAGGCGCGTCCAGGTAGGTGAAGGCCTCCGTGCTGATCGTGGCCGCGATCTCAGCCCCAAATCCCGCTGTAAGGGTGTCCTCATGCACGATCAACGCTTTTCCGGTCTGCTCTACGCTATTTAATACCGTCTCTCGATCCCAGGGGATGATAGTGCGTAAATCCAGCACGGACACCTGTCCGGGGAATTCCTGCGCGGCTTCTAAACAGCGATGGATGGTCTCCCCCCAGCTGATCACGGTCAGCTCGTCCCCGCTGGTCAGCTCAGCAGCTGTCCCGAATGGCAGGCAGTATTCATCACCAGGGTAGGGACGTCGCCCGGGGGGGGTGTCCAAAAGGGCGCGGTGCTCGAAGAAGAAGGTCGGGTCATCGCCGCGCAGGGCGCTGCGCAGCAGGCCAACTGCGTCCTCGGCGTTGCTCGGGAAGGCGATCCGCCAGCCAAGCGTGTGCGCATAGATCGCTTCAGCGGTATAGCTATGCCAGGGATCGCCGGTCTTCTTGCCGAATCCGACCGGGATGCGCACCACCACCGGTGCGGCGAAATTATTGGCCGTGCGCCAGCGAAGTGAACCCAGATCGTTGATCTGCTCATATGCCGGGTCGGCATATTTACGGAATTGGATCTCGGGCACCGGCAGCAGTCCGGCCACTGCCAACCCAACAGAACGCCCGATGATGCCCTCCTCAGAAAGGGAGGTGTCGAAAACGCGCTCGGCTCCAAAATGGGTTTGCATATCCAGGGTTGCCCCGTGCACCCCGCCTTTCACCCCCACATCCTCGCCGAAAACCAGCAGGCGGGAGTTGAGCTTCATCTCGCTTTCTAATGTGCGGCGAACTGCATCGACCAGGTTTATCCGAGCGCCCTGCGGCTGGGGAGTATCTTCACCCATTTCTGGCAGGGCATTTTCTGGTCGAAGTCCTCCCTGTTTGGGGGTTGTGCCATTGAAAAATATATGTTCGGTGGCGCTTTCGGGATCTGGCTCAGGAGCACCTTCCGCGACTTCTAGATCGCTGGCGATCTGTTCAAGCACAGATTCTCGCAACGCCTGCCACTCCTGTGCATTGAGGATTTTTCGCCTGGATAAATAGGATTTTAGCCGTTTTACCGGATCACGCCGCTCCTCGTATTCTCGTTCGGATGTGCTCTTATAAGCCTGGTCGTCGATGAAAGTATGTCCCTGCAGCCGGGGTACTTCCATGCGCAGTAAACAGGGACCTTCGCCAGAGCGCACATACTCCACCGCGGTGGCGATGGCTTCCCAGGCCTTTCCTGGGTGTGTGCCGTCATCCTCTAGGGTTTTTAAGTTTTGGAAAGAAGCCAGGTTGGTGACGATATTTCCTCCGGGCGTTTGCAGGGCCGTGGGCACGGATAGACCATAGCCGTTGTCTTCGATGAAGAATAATAAGGGCAGTTCTAGGGTCGTGGCGATGGTCAGGGCGGACCAAAATCCATTGGTGGCCACGCTGCCATCACCGCCATGCGCTACGGCGATTGAACCTTTCCAATCCTCAGCTTTCAACACCCGTTCGTGGTAAGTGATGGCTTGCGCCCATCCAGCTGCCGGGGTGTATTGGGCGCCGACGTCGCCAGAGGCTGGCAGGATCGTCAGGCTGTTATTACCAGGTAGGTTGTACATCACACCCGTATCGCGCCCCTGGTTAAGACTGTTCGCCCGGGCCATGTTGGCCGCTAACGCGGTTGAAACAGATAGTCCACTCGCCAGCAAAAAAGGCTGCGAACGGTAGTACGTTGTTGCCGCATCATGGGGATGGTCGAGTGCCTGGGCTAACAACACTTGCGATAGTTCATGACCCTTGGCGGAAAACTGGTATTTTATTTTTTCCTGTGGAGCGAGGGTTCCCTCTTCAAGCAGATCCAATTCCCTGGAAAGCAGCACGCCGCGCGCCACTTCATGCCAGTCGATCCTGGGATTACCCACCGGGGTTTGATCCATTTACATTAAACATATCTGCTAATTATACTGAATCAAGTCAGATTTATTAAGATCGCGGAATTATTGAAAGCAGTCACCCTTCCCTTTTTCAAGGGGAAGGGTTGGGGATGGGGTTGATTTTCTCAGGTGATTTAGACGATCAAGCATAAAATCCCTTTTCTCACCAACATTATGTACGATTCAAACCCTGGTGAAAAGCATTCACCCCAAGATCCCCTGCCTTATCAGCAATGCCCCGAAGACCACCAGGATGATGATGCTGACCAGCAGCAGGCCATGCACAACACGGGGTCCCAAACGCCGTGTTTGGTGGAACAGGATCGCGAGACCTAATAAGGTAAGGACCATCACCCCATAAAAACCGATCAGGTATGCTGCCCCGGCCAGGATAGATGTCCGCAGGGCGGACAGCAACAAGGGCCCGCTGACCAAAGCCCAAAATAAATATGGTCCGGGTCCTAACAAATTGACCAATGCACCGCGCCAGAAACTGCCGCTGGATTGCTCTGAGTCCAGTGTTATTTCATCAGAACCCTTACGCCAGTTCTCCCACAGTCTCCAGGCCAGGTACAGCACAAATGCACCACCCGCCAGCGTGATCACCCGCAGAAAATTCTCGGGCAGCTGATCAAGCAGAAACAGGCTGAGCAGGATGATGGGCAGATCGGTGATCAAGGGTACAAAAGCGATCGGCGCCCCGCGTCGCCACCCGCCTGCCAGGGTCTCAGAGATCAGATAGGTCTGGAACGGTCCTGGTGCCAGGGCACCTGAAAAACCTAGTGCAGCTCCCTGGAGGAAGAGGGTTAGCGGAGTGGGATCAGTCATCTGTGGAATGTGAGAAATATTAGGAAGGTTGAATTAACCCACCTCAACTTGTGGGGGAGTGACCAGGATGATCGCCTGATCCCGTTCTTTCACTTGCTTTTCATCTAGACGGCTGCGCAGCCATAGCCATATTGTTTGTGTGAGCATCGCAACCGTGAACGCGGCCAGCATCCAATACAAACCGGTTACCCCTCCCCACATCACACCTGCAACTAAAAGAGCTGTGCAGACCGCCAGGAAGATAATCACCGCTTCGGTGATGCTGCGTGTGCGGCCTCCATGTAAGATCAGACCCTGATACCAGCTCTGCATCACGCTCAGACCTGCGGTTGGTATCGCGATCATCAATCCAAGCACTGCCATATCCGCTAACTCGGGCTCCAATCCGGAGATCACCTGGAACCATAGGGTGGACAGAGGAGTCAGTGCGATCACCAGGATCAGAACTGTTGAGAAGCCGGTCAGTAAACCAGTGAAGCGTCGCAAACTTTGGGTGGAAAGCGGTTCATCAAGCAAAGCCACTACCACCTCGTTATAAGCTACTCCGATACTGCGCGACATAAATGTGAAGCCGCCTAAGACTGGCCAAACAGCCAGCGAAGCGAGTGCAGCAGGCATGCGGCTCATTGCCGCGCTGCCAATAGGCTGCACCAGCAGAGTGAGCAGCGAAGTCAGTACAAGCGGGAAATAAAACCTCAAGAAGCTGGGTAGCGTGAGTGGGGGCTCTACTGCTTGTTGGACTTTAACCTGGTTGTTAACCACTGGACGCACAACAATGCCGGAATAAATCGCCTCGCTGATCACACCTGCGGATACTGCGCTGGTCGCCACCACGATGCCAGGGATGGTTCCGATTGAAAAGCCGATCAGCAGCACCGTCAAATCAGCTGTCAGCCGGATGACTGTGCCCACACCGACGGCTCGTGAATGATTGTACCGGATCAGGACGCCTTGGTTGAACCGCCGGTATGCGATCGACCAGGTCCAGGGGGTCATGATCATCAGGCCGATTCGCCCGGGTTCGACAATTACCTGCGGCGCGCCCAGGATGCGCTCAGCCACGAAATAATAAAGCGGTGTGAAAGCGATCAGGATGTGCAATCCGGTTAATGCCGCACCGCTGACCATCATGAAGCGCCGGATTAACTTGTAGGAGGCTTCATCTTTTGATAACGCTGTGGAAGCAGCCAGCAACATGATCACCGGTGATTCGATGATCAGCGCCAGGGGAAATACGATCCCGCCATACGCGGCCAAGTTTATGGCCGGGTCAGGCAATCGGGCCACAAAGGCGCTCAAGGCAGGCAGTTCAGCGCCCATTAACAGCCAGCTCGCGGCCAACGGCCACCAGGTATTCAAGATTCTTTTATACGAAAGCGCGGTCGCAGGTGGGTTGGAAGTCACCCCTGAATTATAAGTCACTTCATCAGTGTTGCTGGTAATCTGACATGCATAACCTGAAGATTCGTGGTTTGAGTAAGTTTTGCGCCATATTCCATTTAGGGAATACCGTATTGTTGAAGTAATAAAGATTCAGTTTCTACGTTATCATTAGAGTTAGAACTGAAGGCCAAATCAAATATCCGCAAAAAGGATGATATCCTTGTATCTTAGATTTCAGCTATAACTAAGTTTATCCCTATAATGAGGAGCGATAAATTGGAAAATACTGATAACCTAGTCCACGACCCCACCTATCTAGATCAAGCGCAAGCCGGAAAAGCCGGCCCGTGGAGATACGTGGTCGGAATCCTATCGATCTTGTTCATCTGGCTGATCTTAGGTGGCATCGCTACTGCTGTTCTCTTCGTTTTTTTTAGCCTGATTCAAGGGGTAGAGCTTACCAACATCACACAGTTGGTAACGGATCCTAGCCTGCTGGGATATTTCCCTTTTTATCTGATCGTTATTTTAGGATTTTTATTCTTATTTTTTGGCATTTGGATCATGGTTTACTTGATCCACGGTCGATCCTTGCGTACTTTGGTCACCGGCAGAAAAAAGATCAGCTGGCGTCGTGTTGGTGTGGGTTTTCTCACCTGGGCAGGGTTGCTGATTCTTGGCACTCTGATCGAGTTTCTGATCTCACCTGATTCGTTTAGCATGAACTTTGACCCGCGCCTCTTCTTTCCCTTTGCATTGCTGGCCATCGTGATTTTTCCGATTCAAACCACAAGCGAAGAGCTGTTCTTTCGCGGCTATCTAGTGCAGGCGGGTAGTTTGATCAGCCGTAATTGGATTTTCTTAACGCTTTGGTCCGCTGTCCCCTTTGCTCTTCTGCATATAGCCAATACCGAAGTGGCCGTGAATTTCGTGGTTGTGATGCTGACCTTTTTCGTCTTGGGTGCTTTTCTGGCCTGGATATCGCTCAAGGATGGCAGCATCGAGCTGGCCATCGGTGTGCATGCAGCCAATAATTTATTGGCTGCGCTTCTGGTGACCTTTCCTGAATCCAGCCTGCAGACCCCGGCATTGTTTCAAACCAACCAATATAATCCTACGCTTTCACTGATTGCGACCATAATTTTCTGCGCCTTGTTTTACCTGGTGGTCTTCATTTGGGGAAGGAGAAGAAAAAGACCGCTCGAAGTCGAAAGTACCTTGGGTTGATCTGAGGGAGGTGAGGAGTATGTATCATATATTTGCTGCCTCAGATGCGACTGGGACGACCGCCGAGCGAGTATTGCAGGCCGCGCTGACCCAGTTCGATGCCTCAATGATCGAAGTCAACCGCTTCGGCGGGGTGCGCACGCCAGAGGAGATCAGCGAAATCGTGCAGGAAGCGGCAATGAAACAGGGTTTTATCGTTCACACTTTTGTCAGCGCAGAGCTGCGCCAGGTGATCTTGAAAGAAGGACGCGTACACAATGTGACCACGGTCGATTTAATGGGACCGTTGCTCGCCCGTCTGGCGGAACTGGTCGCAACACCACCTCGATCTGAACCCGGATTGTTTAATCCCTTTGATCCCGGCTATATCAAGCGCATCGAGGCCATTGACTTCACCGTGCATCACGATGATGGTCAGAATTTTCATGAACTCGACCAGGCGGAGATCGTATTAATTGGTGTATCAAGGACTTCGAAGACTCCCTTGAGTTTTTACCTTGGATATCGTGGCTGGAAAGTGGCTAACGTGCCTCTAATCCTGAAGATCGAGCCTCCAAAGGAATTGTTCTCTCTCCCCAGGAACCGTGTGGTCGGATTGGTCGTGCAGCCAGAACGTCTTTCGGGTTTGCGTAAAGCCCGCATGGAGCGCATTGGCACGTACGGAAAAGATTATGCAGATTTGGAGCACATTCACAAAGAGTTGGATTACGCTTATCGCATTTTTGAACGCAGGCGGGATTGGCCTCTGGTGGACGTAACCACAAAATCGATTGAAGAGACTGCCAGCGAGGTCGTTACCTTGCTCGGAAGAACGATGGGCTACATCGAACCATTGTGAGAACTTTAAAACTAATTATGAAGCGGTAAAATTTTGCTCGGCAGGTATAATTCTGCCAACACAACCTTGGAAGGTACGGAACATTGTCTGAAATAACGCTCGATCCCGAAAGACAAGAGCAGGCGAAAGAGTATGCCCGTATTCGCCGCCGATTGATGGTGGTTGATTTAGCTTTGGGAGGCCTGTATGCTCTAGTCTGGTTGTTGGGCGGTTTGTCGGTCGGCCTTCGGGACTACCTGCTTCAATGGACAGATAATGTTGGGTTGCTCGTGGCGGGTTTTGTGCTGATTTTTGGAGGCATCTACTTTTTGCTTGACTTGCCGCTGGGATATTATTCCGGTTTCGTGCTGCCCCATCGATATGGGCTCTCAACGCAAACCTTGAGTGGTTGGGTTGTTGATCTGATTAAGAGTGTGCTATTGGGAGGCATATTGGGTTTGCTGGTGATTGAAATCATCTATTATGTGCTCAGGATTTCACCTGACCTCTGGTGGTTATGGGCGGGATTGATCCTGCTCTTCTTCAGTGTCATCCTGGCAAACCTGGCCCCAGTCTTATTGATGCCGCTCTTCTATAAATTTGTCCCCCTGGAAGAAGAGCATGCCGATCTGGTGGATCGGCTGATGAATTTGGCTGATCGAGCAGGCACGCGCGTGAGAGGTGTGTACCAGTTTGACATGAGTCGCCGTACCAAGGCCGCCAACGCGGCCATCACCGGTTTAGGCAATACCCGGCGCATAATCCTGGGAGATACGCTGATCAATGAATTTTCCCCGGATGAAGTGGAAACAATCCTGGCACATGAACTCGGTCACCAGGTTCACCGGGATATTCCTATTGGCATCCTGGTGGAGAGTATCATCACCTTGGGTGGTTTGTACCTGGCCTCATTGGGCTTGCAGTGGGGCGTAGAAGTTTTTGGTTTTGAGGGAGTCGCGGATATTGCTGCATTTCCCCTGTTTGGTCTGGTCGTTGGAGCATATGGACTGGTGACCATGCCTCTGGGTAATGCTTTTTCTCGCTGGCGTGAGCGTCGCGCAGATGAATATGCGCTTAAAGCTACTGGCAACGGTCAGGCTTATGCCTCTGCCCTTACCCGCTTGGCTAACCAGAATCTTGCAGAGGCGGATCCGGAGCCCTGGGTGGAGGTTTTATTGTACTCACATCCCGCCTTGACTAAGCGTATCGCAATGGCAGAAAGTTATCCTTAACCGAGAGAGCCCACCTCCTGCTCCACTCGTTCCAGGATCTCACCTGATTTCACCAATTCATCCATCACATTGTGGTCCGGGTAAAGAGGGCGATCCTCGTCCAGGTGGTCCACGTGAGAACGGATCACTTCGTGAGCAGCTTGCACACCCCTGCCGTGGGTGAATTCGCGGAAATCGAGGGCCTGGGCCGCCGCCATGAATTCGATCCCCAGGATGCCGTAAGCATTCTTCAGGATCTGGTGATTTTTGATCGCCGTGTTCATGCCCATCGAGACGAAATCTTCCTGATCTGCAGCTGCGGGAATGGATTGAATGCTTGCCGGCGTCGAAAGGAGTCGCTGTTCGACGATCAGTGTATCTGCAGTGTATTGGCTGAGCATCATCCCGGAGTACATCCCCGCGCCTTTCGTGAGGAATGCGGGTAGACCTACGCTGAGTGCTGGGTTGGTCAATCGATTGAGTCGCCGTTCGGATAATACGGAGATCATCGTGATCGCTGCTCCAACCATATCCATTGGCAAGGAGACTGGTGTCCCCTGAAAGTTCGCCCCGGTCAGGGTGAGCTTATATTCCGGTAAGAAGATCGGGTTATCGCCTACCCCATTGAGCTCAATTTCCACTTGTCTCTCGGCATAGGCCAGCGCATCGTGCGCAGCTCCGATCACTTGGGGGGAAGAGCGCATCGAGTAGGCATCCTGCACCTTGGTCTTGATCTTACCTGTCACCAGATCGCTGTTTTCCAAGCACTTCATGATCGCCTTGGCAGTTCGCACTGCACCGGGAAAGCCGCGCGCTTGGTGCAGGCGAACATCATAAGGCTTGAGGTTGGCGAGCAGGGCCTCCAGGCTCATCGCGCAGGCGATCTCGGCTTGTTTGAGCCAGCGGTTCATGTCGAACAACTGTAGGGCGCTCATGGCGGTCAACAAATTTGCGCCATTTATTATCGCTAGGCCATCACGGGCTTTTAATCCCGGCACTTGAATACCTGCACGCTGCATCGCTTCTGCTCCTGGCAGGCGATCTCCTTGATAAAAAGCTTCTCCTTCACCCATCATCAGCAGCGCGATTTGAGACATCGGCGCCAGATCGCCGCTGGCGCCAACCGATCCTTTCTGGCAGACCACCGGGGTGAAGCCTTTGTTCAGCATCTCCACCAGGGTCAAGGTGATCTCCGGACGGCAGCCGGAGTTGCCATGGGCGTGAACATTGATCCGTCCTGCAATCGCTCCACGCACATAAGGGATTGGTGCCGGCTCACCGATCCCAGCCGCGTGGTTGTAGATCAGGTATCGCTGGAATTGCTCGACCTGCTCATCAGTCAATACGACTTCGGAGAACTCGCCGATGCCGGTGTTTACGCCGTACATGATCTCGCGAGCCACGATTTTTTCCTCCAGCATGGCGCGGCAAACCTTGATCCTTTCAAGTGCTTCTGGATCGAGTTCAACTTGTTCACCTTCGTGAGCGATGCGATATAGCTTCTCAACTGTCAGTCCTGAGCCATCTAAAGTGATAGTCATTAATGAATTCCTCTCAGGTAAAATGGTTTATGTTGGATTGAATTTTTATTCTTCCAGGTTTGAGTTTTCGTAACCACTCAAGGGAGATTAGATCAACATCTTGGGAATTATTCTTTTTTTGAGGTCATAATTATAAATGGTTAGCATGTTTGATGGGGCTCAATGTGCAGAAAGATATTCATTGTGAAGAAAGTCACATGATATTATATATACAATATCACTTGGATCGCTTTCTTCACGAAGATTGCTTGACACGTTGAGTATAGATTAATTAAAATGTAGATACCCCAAGCTGGGGTCAGTCATAAAGTAGATAAATCTTAACCAAGGGGTATGGAAATGGATCTCTGGTATTCAGTAATCAAAATCGTCGCAAAGACCTATATGACTTTATTTATCGATGAAGTTCAAGTGCAGGGAAAAGAGAATTTACCTGCTGGGCCAAAGATCATCGTCGGTAACCATCCGCATGTCACGGATGCGCTTGCACTGCCGTTCATCGTTCCGGAGAAGATTCATTTCTTCATCCAACACGATACATTCACCTTGCCGATTGTTGGGAAAATTCTTGAATGGGCTGATCAAATTCCGGTTGTGATTGGTCAGGGACAGGATGCTTTGGAGACAGCTCGCCAGAAATTGAACATGGGTCATTCGGTGGGGATTTTCCCCGAAGGGCGCATGAGTGGTTCGAAAGAAGTCCGCCGGGCAGGTGCAGGTGCTGCGTTGCTGGCCCTTGAGACCGGTGTGCCGCTGGTGCCAGTTGGGTTTTATGTGCCGCCGAAATTCATCAAGGAGATAAAAGGTCATTTCCACAACCGGGATACGGTTGGTTGGTGGCAGTTTGGGGGACAAACCTTTGTCCATATTGGTGAGCCTTGGCAGCTCATGATTAATGAAAAGACCGATCGCAGCTATCGTTACCTGCGTGATTTAACCGATAAATTGATGAATAACATCCAGGATCTGGTCAACCAGACCGCAAAATCCTTCAATTATTGATCACCTCGCTCGAGTTTAATCTACGGAAAACCGCAGAAAGAAGACTCTGCGGTTTTTCTGTTATTCGATAGGGATATCGGACCAGATTGATTCTGTCTGAATATATTTGTTATGGAAAGGTTCTCGCCTCTCAATTGCAGGCGAGAACCCTGCCCAATATTTTTTGAACTGTGCTTTTCTATGCTCCCGGGATGATGATCCAGAAGATCAGATATAAAATAATCCCTGGAATTCCGCCAGGAATTGCCATTATCAAGAATCCGATCCGAAACCAGATCGGGTTGATCCCGAAAAACTCTCCCAAACCTCCACAGACGCCAGCCAGGACGCGGTTGTCCCTGGATCGGCGTAATGCTGCACGTTTACTTTCGGCCATGTTTACCTCCTATCTGATTCTACGTAGCAGGTCAGGAAAAGTTGCAGTTTTCAGTCAACTTTGACGGATACCAGCGTACCGTCGCCGGCCGGGAAGATGGTGCTGATCAACCGTTGCTCGTTTGCTAATCTCTGGTTGAATCGTCGCATGATCTCCGTTGATGCGTCATCCTCACGGGTTCCAGCTACACTCCCGCCGCGAAACGCATTGTGAAATGCGATCACACCTCCCTGGCGGGCGTTCTCTATGGACCAATCCAGGTATGCCGGATAACCAGCCTTTTCAGCATCGATGAAAATGAAATCAAACGGTCCTTCATCGGAGAGCTCAGCCAGCAGCTGGTGGGCATTGCCAACCCGTATCTCGACTACATGCTCAAGACCAGCTTCAGCAAAATGCTTGCGGGCCACCTCGGCGTGTTTCGCCTCCTTTTCCAGGGTGATCAATTTGCCACCGGGCGTCAGGCCGCGACCGATCCAGATACCGCTGTAACCTCCAAGTGTGCCGATTTCGACAGCTTTCTGAGCGCCGCATGCTCGCACTAGAAACTGCAGAAAGCGACCTTCTTCGGGTTTGATGTTGATCGTGGGCAGACCATGTTTGGGTGCATTTTCGCGGGCGTCCTGTAATGGGGTATCCTCGCTTGCGAACAGTGAAGTGATGTATTGGCTGATCTGGTCATTGTAAGTTGTCATGGCGTAATAATACCTCGAAATATAAATCAGAAATGAGCGCCAGGATTAGCTTGGTTCATCCACGGAGTGGATTTTGAGTCAGCGATTAGTTTTAGTTAGGTAAACAGCGCTATTGATCAGGATGAGTTAGTTGGAGAATTAAATAGCAGTCATAATTCAGAGTTAATTGCGTGTATCTCGATTTCAGCGGATTGGATCTGTTGGTAAACCAGTTGAGATCGCCGGTAAGGTCTCCATTCATAGAGTAGGTTATCGAGTGGAGGCCAAAGTACAACCCAGGCAATGATGCCTGCCCCAGTTGACAGAAGGTATATTAAAAAATCTGGCAGGATAGTCAACTGGGTGATCAAGAACGCACTCAACAATAATATGAGCGAAAATGATAAAGCCCAACCAAGATCTCTTTTTCCCTGTTCCCGGATTTCTGTGAGCTCTAATCCAATCTGCTTAATATTTTCAGTACAAAAGCGTTTGATCGCTTTTTCAACCCTGCGATTGAGATCAGGGTCGTTTACTGGGGATGATAATGTGATCATTATCTGGAGAGGTTTCTTGAATGATCGCTTTCGGGCTTGGTTCAGAATTTCATCGAATCCGGATCCGAACCGACTGCCTGGATCAAAAGGATCGTAATCAGGTTGATTGAATAAATCCTCGATGTTGTTTATTGCTAATTTGATCATATTCAAATCGCTGTTTTGCATATGTGATTCTCCTTAAATTCAATTAGGTGATAAACAGACTGCTCAATTTGAGCACTCTTATTTACTGTGTAAGCTTATTATCTTTTATGGACATCCAGGGAGTGGTGGGATTTCGTTTGTGGATAACGGTAGGAAATTGGCGTATTCGCTGACCGCCTCCATTTCTATGTTGACACTTAGGGTCTGATCGTGCAATACACGAACATCACCTGCTGGAGTATTCGAATAACCGATCCCATCTGCTGAAATATTGTGCAATCCATCAAGCGCTGATAATTGGTAGTTGCCATCCTTATCTGAATAGGTCATGAAAGTGTACCCCCATTCTGGATTGTAAAGGGAAATTGCCGCGCCTTCGACGGGTGCTTGCGTTCCCTTTTCAGACACCTTTCCTGAGACGATCCCCCATCCATTCTCAACCAGGCAGCCCATGTTGGCAAAAGTTCCCACGCTGGCTCTGACCATCTCGGTGTAGTATTCAAAGTCCTGCAGGTTGGCCAGCCGGTCGCTCCTTGTATGCCAATAAGGGTTGAAATCATCCAGATCCTCGCTTGCCAGGATTGCTGGGAAACCATACCGCCAGAAGCTGGCATGATCACTGGCGCTCGTTATTGGAGATGCAAATGTGGGCTCGATTCCCAATGAATAATCCTCTACAACCTGTTCGAAGAGTTTGGCGATCTCAAAAGATTCTGGATTTGATGGGAGGTGGTGCAGGTCCATTTCTTTGGGACTGTCAGCGGTGTTCCAGGCGATCATATCCAGGTTGAGGATCCCGCGCAAATCCTCTCCTGCACAATATGCTTGTTTGGCATAACGGTCGCTGCCGATTAAGCCGGCTTCTTCTGCGTTGAAGTTGACGAACCGCAGCGTACAACCGAATTCATACTGGCTGAGGATCTCGGCCGCTATCATTACCGCCGCAGTGCCGCTGGCGTCATCATCCGCTCCGGGAGCGGGTGGGCTGCTGGGGACATCATCATAGTGGCTGGTGATCAGCAAAATCCTTTCCGGGAACACTGTGCCAACCTTTTCGGCGACAACGTTAGAGAGGATCTGATCGTTGTAGGTGAATTCATGAAAGTCAGCATCCAGTCCTAAGTTTTCATAATGCTCGTATAAGTATTGGGCAGCCTTCTCGATAGGTTCTCCGCTGAAAGCATACCGGGTCTGAATTGTGTAGGGTTCTCCACCAATTGAGACCGGTTGTTCTCCGCTCAAGTTGCTGATCAGGTTATACAGCATATCTGCATCTACCTGGTCGATCATATCCTGGATGGGGGAAATGTCATTGGATTGTGTTGCAGCAAAACCTTGAGTTTCATTTGGGGGAATACCCAAGGAAAAAACAAAAAGCAGCGTGCAAAATAACAACAACCGTTTAAAGTACATGGGTTCCTATGGGATGATTGTTCATCACCTCGCTTGCCAGGCGTACCGTGTTTAGATGGATATCGACCGTGTCATTGATATCCCGGGCGTAACCGCCAGCCATAACGATGGCGACTGGAAGGTCAGCCTCCTGGCAATAGTTCAAGATCATTTGATCGCGATCAGCTAGTCCTGATTTGGTGAGCGATAGACGTCCTAGGCGGTCATCGTTGTATGGATCGGCGCCAGCTAAGTAGATCGCCAGATCGGCCTGGAATGAATCGAATGTTTTTCTGAGTCCAGCATCCAGGATTTGGAGGTATGCTTCATCTTCGGTTCCATCCTCCAGGGGCAGGTCAAGATCGCTGGGGAATTTGCGGAAGGGGAAATTGCGGGCACCATGAATCGAGAAAGTAAATACTGAAGGATCGTTTGTGAAGATTGCCGCTGTGCCATCTCCCTGGTGGACGTCACAATCCAGGATCATCACGTTTTGCACTTGATTTTCAACTTGAAGGACACGCGCCGCAATGGCGCAATCGTTCAGCAGGCAAAAGCCGCTGCCAAAGTTCGCATGTGCGTGGTGCGTACCGCCAGCCAGGTTGATCCCTATGCCATCTTTGAGAGCAGCCTGGCAGGCATTATGCGTGCCTCCTACCGAGCGCCTTGAGCGTTCCACCAGCTCAACTGACCAGGGAAAACCGATGCGGCGAATTTCTTTCTCGTTTAGAGTTCCCTGGGTTAACTTATCCAGGTAGCCTTTGTGGTGGACATGACCAATTTGCTCGTCAGTAGCAGCTTCCGGGATTTCCAGCTCTGTCTGGGTGAGGATGCCGCCTTCCAAGGCTCTTTCTCGGAGCCGCTTGTATTTGCTGATCGGAAATCGATGATCGGGAGGCAGCGGGACAGCAAATTGATCGCTGTAGAAGACCTTCAACCTTCACCAACTTTCCCAATGGACAACTTCATCAGTTGTCAGGCGACCCCCTTTGCGTGGTGGCGAATTCAGAACTTCTTGATCTAAAGGGTAACCGAAGGAGATGGCAATGCGAATGTGCCATTCCTGCGGATATCTCAGCAGCTGGCGTGCTTTTTCAGGATCATAGATGGTCGCCAGACAGGAACCGATTCCTAATTCCCAGGCGACTAATTGCATATAAGCAGCTGCTTGGCCTGCGTCGAACATGATGCTGAAGCGCTGGGCTGGATCGGGGGTCAAAATTGCCACGCCCAGCGCAGCTCCCGCGAGATGGCTGGCATATGTTCCGCACTCAGAGAGCGCTACTAAGGTATCCCGATCTTGGATGGCGATGAATTGCCAGGGCTGGGTGTTCTTCGAAGATTGAGCCCGTCGACCCGCATTGAGGATCGCTTGGACAGCATCTGGCGGCAGGGGGCTGTCATTGAATTGGCGTACCGCGCGTTTGAATTTTATCGCTTTGGAGACCTTCATTGCTTCACTCATCGTATAAAAATTCCTGTCTGTGTAAATGAGAGGTGGTCAGGATTGATTTAAACCCAACCGATTATATAGGCGATCGAAATCTACATTCTCACCAAATAAGGCTTCGAAATCAGCCAGTTTGTCCGGTTGGCCAAGGCGCGTTTTACCAAACACGCGCTCAATGGCTTCCACGGTTTCCAAAGTGTTCTGTCGCACCAGGAGCACCGTCACCCCAAAGGCTTCCGCCTGTTTGACAATCAAGTGGCTGGGTTGTAGATTGCCAGTCAAGATCAAACAGGTTGTCGAAGTTTCTAACGCCGCCAGCTGGATATCGGTTCGGTCTCCACCGGTGATCACGGCTTTGTTTACATATTCACGGAAACGGCGCAGGGCTGCCTCAGCTGTCATTGCACCAACTGTGAGTGTTTCGACCATCGCCTCCAGGTTCGTCTGTTCGGTCAGTACACTCGCATCGAGCACATCAACCAGCTCGGAAACTGTCAGCGCAGCTAAGCTGCGTTTTTCTGGTAGGGCTCCCAGGACTGGGATGCCTCTTTTCTCTAGATAAGGGATCGCCAACTGGTGGATGAAATTTATGGCCTCGGCAGGGACACGATTGATCACGACTCCGCTCAAAAGATTTCCTAGGCGAACTTTAGCGGACAGGGTGTCATCCAGCACGCGAATATCAGAACGGTATTTGACGGTCACCAGTACATGACTGCTTAATTCCCGCGCCACATCTGGCGTAGGTAAGGAGACCGAATGTCCTTCTCGCAGGCTGGCGCCACCTTCCAGTAGCAGGATGTCCTTACCAGTTCCGGTTGTCTCAACCGCCGATTTCACCTTATCGAGTAAGTTTAATTCGCCTTCTCCGCTCAAATGGCGGATTAAATATTCTGGCGACACAACCACAGGAGAGAGTTCCCAAGCTTCAGCGGAAAGTCCGAGTATTTCTTTAACAAAATTCGCATCCTCGTCGGCTATCTGCCCAGAAATGCGCCAGGGTTGCAGGCTGAGCGGTTTAAGATACCCAACTTGAAAGCCATCCGAAAGCAGACGTTTCCCTAAAGCCAGGCAGACCGCGGTTTTACCTGAATATCGTTCGACGGATGTAATGTAAATAGTTTTCACAGATGTTCTCCTTTGTCCATGAGCACTAGGCGCATATCGATCGCGATCGCGCCTTGACCTTCAGGATATACCACCAGCGGGTTGATATCCAGCTCGACGATTTCTGGGTAATCCTGGACGAGCTGGGCGATGCGCATTAAGGTGTCAACAATGGCGGCTTTATCCAGCGGTGGCTGGCCGCGTACGCCGTCTAAAATAGCGTGGGCGCGAATTTCACTTAACATCTCTTCAGCCTCCTGAAGAGAGAATGGGGCTACCCGGAAGGTCACATCTTTGAGCGTCTCAACGTAGATGCCGCCAAGTCCAAAAGTAACCAGGGGTCCAAATTGAGGATCGCGGTTCATACCGACCAGCACTTCCTGGCCGCCTTCTGGAACCATCTCCTGCACTAGGCAGCCCCAGAGGTGAGCCCGGGGAACGTATCGTTGGGCTCTGTATGTCATCAGCTCGAAAGCGTCGCGCACATCTTCAGAGCTGTTCAAACCTACCTTAACGCCTCCTACATCGGTCTTGTGCAGGATATCGGGTGAGGCGATTTTAAGCACCACGGGGAAACCGAACTTTCGGGCGAGATCGATCGCCTCTTCGGGAGTGGCGGCGATCTCGGATTGGGGGATTTTTAAACCGTAGGCAGTGAGAATCTGGCGTGCTTCTGCATCTCCAATAGATAATCGCTCCTCGGCGCGCACCTTGTCTAGAACTTCACGGGTGCTTTCATGGTCGACCGTATACTCGATATATTTCGGTTCTGACCGGTTGAGCACATGCCGGTATTCTGACATGGCTTTGAATGCAAGCGCAGCGCGTTCAGGGAACGGGTAATTCGGCACGCCGTATTGCTCTAACAGATTCACACCGGATTCAACCTGCGCTTCTCCCATGAAGCTGGTGATGATCGGCTTATCGATTGACTTCGCAATCTCGCCGACGGCATTGGCAGTGGCTTCGATCTCTGTCATCGCTTGTGGAGTCAGTACAACCAGTAATCCATCCACGTTTGGATCGGCTACAACGGTCTCCAGGGCGAATTTGTAGCGGTTGGCGCGTGCATCCCCAAGCACATCCACCGGATTTGCTGCACTGGCGGCATCAGGCAAATACTGTGCTAACGCCGATTTTGTCTCGATCTTGAACCGGGCTAGTGAGAGACCAGATCGTTCCAGTGCGTCAGTGGCGAGAATACCGGGTCCACCGGCATTGGTTATGATAGCAATCCGCTCACCCTCGAGTAAAGGCTGGTATCCGAGTGCCAGGGCGATATCAAAAAGTGACTGCATCGAGTCTGCCCTCAGCACGCCCGCTTGGCGGAATGCGGCATGATAGGCCTGCTCGGAACCTGCTAAGGAGCCTGTGTGGGAAGATACAGCTCGAGACCCGGACTGCGTCACGCCGGACTTGATCGCCACAATCGGCTTTACCGCCGATACCCGTCTGGCTGTGTTGATGAATTGCTGGCCGTTTGACATGCCTTCACTGTAAATCATGATCACTCTGGTGTGCGGGTCATCTGACCAGGCGTTCAGCAGATCGATCTCGTCAACATCTGCCTTGTTGCCCAGGCTGACGAACTTTGACAAACCTAAACGACCTGCTAAGGCGATATCCAAAACGGCCGTTCCCAGAGCACCAGATTGAGACATGAATGCCATTGGACCACTAGGTGGAGTTCCGGCGGAGAAAGAGGCGTTGAGCGGTGTGAAGGTATCGATAACCCCCAGACAATTGGGACCGATTAAGCGGATGTTGTTTTCTTTGGCGATATCGATCAATTCCAATTCCCTCTCCAGCCCTTCCTTCCCTGCTTCTCGAAAACCAGCACTGATCACAATCACTGCTTGGATACCTTTCTCTCCGCATGTGCGTAATGCAGCTGGAACGTGTGGGTACGGGATAACGATCACTCCCAAGTCGATCGGACCTGGTACATCCAGCACCGTTGGATAGGCTGGAATCCCGAGGATCTCTTCCGCATTTAAGTTGATCGGATACACAGAGCCTTTGCGTGCGTATCCGCCTTTCACCAGATTCTCCAGCACTGCATAGCCCAACTTTTTGGGATTTGTCGAGGCGCCAACTACAGCGATGGAGTCAGGGCTGAAGAATTTTTTCAGGCTCATAAATGTTTTATTGGCTTCTGATTGTGATTAAGACGATCGTTTGATCTGCAACTGGATTGGCTGTTAGCGCGACTGTCGCAACCCGCTCGGGTTTAAAGAACTTCAGGACTGCCCCATCTTCCCTCACCTCATCATCATCACTTACATCCAGCCATTCAAATGTTGGCATGTTGGTTTTATAGAATTCCACTACATCGGGTAGATCGGCGTCCACATAATAAGAGACCACAGACTGGTTGCTAAATAAGTTTGTCACATCTCCATCAGGGAGAATAGGGATATCCTCAGGTGGAGACGCCGGGAAAAGGGATTCCGTGGCGAAAGCCTCGATAGTGGGGATTAATTCATTCACTCCCTGAGTTAACAAAGCTTCTGCCGTCATCAAGTAACCTTCATCAGCAACTTGTGTTGCCAGTGATTCTCCTGTAGAGACAACCGCCGGACCGTATTCAGTCGCTAAAGCACGCCCGGTTGCCACCGCATCACTTTCATCAATTTGAGTGGCGATACCCTCTGCCTGGGTTATGATTTCATTTGCCTGGGTAGCTATCGAGCCTACGGTCCCGCGTGCCTGATCGTAATCTTCGCGGATGGCGTTTATCGATTGGCAGGCCAGGCTCAGACCAATCATGGTTGTCAGCACCCAAATTAACTTGATATGATCTTTCTGCATTAGATCACCTCTTCCTGATTACTCGTACCCGGGTAACTCCATCATCATCTAATTAAGCACCTAACCGATAGCAATAATTCTAATGCTTATCATCGATTGGTGCAAATTGGGAATGAGAAGGTGGTACAGGTTCTGGAATGATCCCATGGAGATTCCAGCTTTCTCCACTTCCCGCGCAAGATCGAATGCCTCCCTCAATGAACGCTTCTGCAGAGGGAGGATTCGAGCTGGAATACGAATTGAGATAATGACCTGAAAATTATGCACTCAATTGTGGCAGAACATGCTTGGCGATGGCTTCCAATCCTTCCAGGTCGTCCAGGTCGATCCATTGCAGCATCACCCGCTGCACACCTGCTTCGGCCAGCTGGCTTAATTGATCTACCATCATGGTAGGCGTGCCAACGATCCTCCCTTGGCTGATTAATTCGTCAATTGTGAGTTTACCGCCAGTCCGCTGGGTTACCCGTTCCTGTAACTGGTTCTCGTCCTTGCCGAATATGCAGCCGACCATCATCGACCGCCGCACTTCATTCAGCTCTCGACCTTGGGAGGTGATTAGGTTATCGAGTTGCTCGTTCAGCTCAGTGAAGCGCTCCGCCGTGGTCATCAGGGCATTCCATTCCTTGGCATAACGAGCGGTCAGCGGTAATGTGCGTTTTAATCCATTGCCGCCGATCAATATCGGTGGACCCTCAGGTCGTTGTGGACGAGGTAGCAGTATCCCCTCCTGTAAACGGTAATATTGACCATCGTAATCAACTGGCTCGTCGCTTCTCAATAGCTTGGTGATCACCTCAACTCCTTCTTCGAAGCGATCGAAACGTTCTCTTTTCGGCAGCAGATCAAAGCCATAATTATTGTGTTCTCGCTCCTGCCAACCTGCTCCTAATCCCAGGATTAACCTTCCCTCAGATAAATCATCCACAGCGGCTGCCATTCGTGCCGTGAAGGTTGGATGCCGGAAGGAAACAGGAGAGACGAGCGGACCAAATTCGATGTGCTTGGTATGACTTGCCAACCAGGTCAGTGAGACCCAAAGTTCCAGAGAATCTTTGTCGGGTGGATTGGCGTTGGTGAAGTGGTCAGAGCGGAAGAAACCAATAAATCCCAAATCCTCGACCACCTGCGCCAGACGCTGAAAGCGCGGCCAGTTTAATCCGTTTTGACCTTCAAGAAAGATGGCAATTTCTGTCATCAATAGCTCCTAGTTATCGTATTCGCGGATGAATTCCTCAGCGATTTCAACCAATTTACGATTACCGATGAAGAGTGGCGTGCGTTGGTGGAGGGATTTGGGTTGCAGGTCGAGCAGGTTTTGGGTTCCATTGGAGCTCGTTCCACCGGCTTGTTCCATGATAAACGCCAGTGGCGCTCCTTCATAGCACAATCTCAGCTTGCCTTCTGTATACCTGGCATCTTTATTATCTGCCGGATAATAGAAAATGCCTCCACCGAGCAGATTGCGGTGAAAATCTGCCACCATCGATCCGATATAACGCATGGAGAGACCTTTTCTGAATTCACCTGCAATATCAGGCTCATCCCCTTGCAGGTACTTGGTGAAGCGCTGAATGCCTTCACTCCAATATCGCTCGTAGCCCTGGTTCACGCTGTAATATTTGGGAACCTCTGGGGTACGGATATTTCGGTGCGTGAGCAGGAATTCACCCACGATCGGATCGAGTGTAAAACCGTGTACGCCCATACCGGATGTGTATACCAGCATTGTACTTGCGCCGTATACCAGGTATCCAGCTGCAACTAAATCTCGTCCTTTTTGTAAACAATCTTCAAGGGTTCCTGGTCCGCTTCTGGTTTTACGGCGAAATATGGCAAATATCGTGCCAATGCTGACGTTGTAATCGATATTAGAAGAGCCATCGAGGGGATCATAGAGCAATACATATTTTCCGATTGGAAAACGAGGCGAGACCGGCAAAATATCTTCTTGTTCCTCAGAAGCCATGACTGCCAATCGACCGGTGTGATCGTTAAGGCGGTAGATCATACGGTCAGCCAAGGCATCCAGCTTCATCACTTCTTCTCCCTGGATATTCGTTGTACCGGTTTTACCCAGGATTTCAATCAATCCACCGCGCGAGGTTTGACTGGCGATGACTTTGCCTGCCAGCGCAATGTCGTAGAGCAAACTGGTCAAAACTCCTGTCGCTTCTGGGTGACTGTGCTGCTCTTCCAGTATGTGTCTCTCAATTGTATTGATCTTTGCATGATCGATAGATTGATTGAGCATATCTTCCTCTCTTCCGAATCAATTTAAAGCCCTTATATAGCTAACCATTTGAATTGTCTTGTTCGTAGCATTGCGGTCATCGGTCTATTCTATGAACGCCGATCCTGACAATGTTCGCAATAAAATAGAAAACGTGGCTGATCTTGGCCTCTGTTTGCCTGTAATAAACCACGTTCTCTGCGCATTCATTAGGTTGTTTGTTCGTCTTCCACCCGCGCCTGTGGATATCATGGGTTGATTATACAATATCTCAATTACTGTGCTAGCCTAAAAAACATCCCTGCTAAAGCACATCTTGTATCGCCATCCATTCTCCTGGATGATCTGCCAGCTGGAGATCAGGGGTGATGGCTTTTGAAGCGATCAATGCTTGTATCGTATCCTCGAGGTGCTTTTTCGGCCATCGGAAGAGTTTGGCTAGGTCACGCATTTGGGTCGCACCCACAGAAAGTAGATAAGCGTTAACCAATTTTTGACGGGCATCTCTCTCTTGGATTAGCCTTGCCTGATCCGGCAAGTTGGGGTAATGCCGGGGGACTAAATCATAGATAAATGAATATCGCCAGCCTCCTGATTGGCTGACACCGACTGGAAGGATTTTAAAATCTGCTTGTAGATCAACCAGGGCGCGGTTGAAACGCGAATCGCTCTCCTTGCTGGTCAAATGAGCAGCCCGGCGGAGAGCGATCGTATCCTTTGGTCCTTCGAATAGGATGGCTTCGTACACTGCTTTTGCCTCTTGAGTCATTTCACCTTCCATATATTGGATCAGATAATCCTCTTCAGGAGAGCCGTAATTCTCTGTGAGAGCATAGAAATACGGGGCGAATTCAAGGGAGATCATGGTGGCCTTCTTGCGCAGAACCTTGGCGTAATACCAGCGTCGCGTTCCCAGCAGAGAGTCTTTCCAGCCCCAGGTGACGTGACCAGGATCATCATGTGCATCTGCTACCGGGCGATCTCCAGCCACGGCAACCCATAAACTGGGAAGCAGGATATCCTTGATCGGCCAGAAGTAGATAAATCCACGCTGCTCGACGAATTCAATGGCTTGCTCTTTTAAGGTGATCTGCTGACCTGGATCGGTGCGGAATGTTTGTGCACGGTAGCTGTTTAATTTCTCAATGGAGATGATATGCTTCATGGAACTGGTCGCAGTGCGGGTTGCGGCTTTGCCCGTGGCTCCTTGATGAAGTCTTCTGGGAGCTTTATCGGCGGGTAAACCATGCTGGTATCAATCGCATCATAGGGGACTAAGTAGAGCTGTGCCGGTCCATGCGCAGCCATCTTCGCGTCTTGAAAGATAAAAGCCAGGTATTCCCCATCCGGGCTGAAGACCGGATCGCGGTAGCAGCACTTGCCCTCGATCGGGTTTGCCAGGAATCCGCGATGGAGCTCGTAGCTGTAAATCCATAAGTCGCCGAATCCATCATTACGACGATAGCTGGTCAATGCGAACAGATCGTTTCCATCCCAGGCGAAGCTTTGAAGGATCGGATTCTCGGCGTAGTCCTCCATCTCGAATCGAGTCGCTGGGAACTCATCCAGGCGGGGTAATGGGGAAGAACAATTCGAAAGGTCCAGGATATGGATCATGTCCACCAGCAGATCTTCATCAATTCCCTCGCGAAGTATCGCCAATCGATTTCCGTCAGCTGACCAGCGCGCCGCTTTCACCGTGACATTTGATTGGCGATGCTTATACGGAGCCGTTGTGGCGCAGTTTGCCAGAGCGATCAGGTCAGCGCTGGATTTTGCCGCTTTTAAACTTGCTTGATCAAATGGGAGCACGAACAATTCACGGTTCAGGCTTATTGCCACTTGCTTAAAATCAGGAGCTATTTCGAAAGCTTCCAGGCGATCGGCGCCCTCAAAACAGACCAGCGGGGTGATTTCAGCACTATGTATGTCAACCAGATTTGCGCAGGTTCCCGAAAGGTAAATCACACCCAGGGAATCAGGAGACCAGCGCAGGTTGGTCTTGGGATTTCCATCGTCTGTGAGCTGGGTTAATTCGCTGCCATCCAGATTTACTATCCAAATCTCATCTTCACGCATAAAGGCGATCTTGTCCGCATTGCCTCTGACGGGGAGATATGGGGTGATTTCTAGTTCAATCGTTGGTTGCTGAACTGAATCTGGGGTTTCTGTAGATATATTTTCAGGGGTAGAAGTGGTTACGGATGAATTTGCGGTTAGTCTTGATATCTTCGTGGGAGACGGAGTCGGCTTTCGTTCAGTCGGGATATTAGTTGGGGTAGATAATGTATGAGAGGCTTCCAATCTCGCTTCTCGCTGGGGAAGGCAGCCTGATATCACCAGGAGTGTTCCCACCGCAAGAATTGCGCTCAATCTCCAAAGGTAATAAGTATTTTGGGATGAATTCGCAGGCGGCATTCCAGGTCAACCGGTGCCAAACTGCCGGTCGCCGGCATCCCCCAGACCGGGCATGATAAAGCCATTATCATTAAGGGTTTCATCGATGACTGCCAGATGGATCGGCACCTCTGGGTGGTGATCATGAATATTCATAATACCCTGTGGGGCTGCCAGGATGCCGACGAACTTGATCTTGGCCACTCCCCAACGTTTGAGAATATCGATCGTGGCCACAGCCGATCCGCCGGTGGCCAGCATCGGATCGAGTATCAGGCAAACCGAAACGGTCGGTAAAATGGGTAATTTGTTGTAATACTCGACCGGTTTTAGGGTTTCTTCGTCACGGTAAAGTCCAATATGCCACACTTCGGCACTGGGCATTAATTCCCAGACGCCCTCAACCATCCCTAGACCGGCTCTCAGGATTGGTACCAGGCCAATGTTTTCTTGCAGCTCCACCCCGGACGCTATGCCAAGCGGAGTCTGTACAGTGTTGGGTTTGGTGGCTAGATCAGCTGTGGCTTCGTATGTCATCAGTGCCGCGATCTCACGCACCAGCTCGCGGAATTTTCTGGGATCGGTGTCTGCCCGGCGCAAAATTGACAGTTTATGTGCCACTAGTGGGTGGGGGGAAGGAAATACATTTTTCATTATAGCCTCTGAACCTGAATTTGCTTGTTGATCTGGAGAGTATTATAGTCGCTTATTTCAATGCTGAGGTTTATGTGTCAAAAATCTCCAATATCCCTATGCTCCGTAGCCATCCTGACATCATTTCCCCACCGGTTCTTGAAGGATCTTGCCTCCAAAAATCCGGGTTATAATCAGCGGAATGAGCACCCCGGAAAATCGATTGGTTAATCCAGAGTCAAAACCAGAGGACCGCATAGACCAGGCGCTGCGCCCGCGTAAATTGGTGGAATTTATCGGTCAGGAAAGGATAAAAGAGAACTTGGCGATTTTGATCGCCGCAGCCCAGCAGCGAGGCGAACCGGTTGACCATATTCTCTTCTACGGGCCACCTGGATTGGGAAAAACAACCCTGGCCCATATCGTAGCCAACGAGATGGGCGTCAATATCAAAGTCAGTGCCGGCCCAGCTATCGAGCGCCCCGGTGATTTGGCTGCCATCCTGACCAACTTGCGGGCTGGAGACATCATGTTCATTGATGAGGTCCACCGCTTGGGGCGCACTGTGGAGGAGGTGTTGTATCCAGCCATGGAAGATTTCGCGCTGGATATTGTCATCGGGAAAGGACCCTCGGCGCGATCGATTCGTCTCAAGCTGCCTCACTTCACCGTGATTGGCGCGACGACCCGTTTAGCGCTGGTGACCGCGCCTTTGCGAGCACGTTTTGGTGCTGTCTACCGCCTGGATTATTATGAACTTCCCGCCATGCAGACTATCGTCGAACGAGCTGCTGGGGTGTTTGCAGTAGAGATCGAGCAGGGCGGAGTAGATGAGATCGCCCGCCGGGGAAGAGGCACACCTCGTGTGGCACTCCGTCTTCTTCGCCGGGTGCGTGATTTCGCCCAGGTGCGCGGAGATGGTATCATCACCCGTTCCATCGCTGAGCAGGCCTTAACATTGCTGAACGTTGATGACCTGGGGTTGGACGAGATGGATCGTAAAGTTCTGGTGACGGTAATCGAGAAATACAACGGTGGACCGGTTGGATTGAACACCATTGCAGCCTCGATCAGCGAAGAAGCGGATACCATCATGGATGTGGTTGAACCCTATCTTCTCCAGCTCGGTTTCCTGGAGAGATCTTCCCAGGGGCGTATTGCGACCCAGCTGGCATATCAGCATCTGAACGTTCCTTTCCCGGTTGAAGACCAGCCCAAGCTGCTTTAAGCACAAACGATTTTAGCATTATCCATGTCGCTTGAACCGATTGCCCGCTTCATCATGATCGCCGGCGTTGTGCTATTTCTGGTTGGTGGATTGATATATTTACTCTCCCGCCTCGGCGTAAACCTCTTTCAGCTCCCTGGTGATATCCGCTTTGAATCTGGAAATCTGACCTGTGTGGTGCCACTGGTCTCCTCTATCCTGCTTTCCATCCTGCTTACCGTGATCTTGAACCTGATCATCCGCTACCTCAATCGGTGACGACCAAATTTTGAAAACATCAGATTTCGACTACCAGCTCCCGGCCGAATACATTGCCCAAACCCCGCTCGAACCAAGAGATCTCTCTCGTTTGATGGTCTTGGATAGGGAGAGTGGTAAGGTACAGCATGCTGTCTTCCATGAGATAGGGCAATTTTTAGGACCAGGAGACCTTCTGGTGTTGAACGATACCCGCGTCATTTCTGGGCGTTTATTCGCCAATAAGATTCCAGGTGGCGGGAAAGTGGAGCTTTTGCTGCTGCGACAGGAGGATGAATATTCTTGGGAGGTGCTGGTTGGTGGCAAGCGTTTAACACCTGGCCGGGAGCTCAAGGTGCAGGGAGGCCCAGCAGCTGAGGTGGTTTCTTCGCTGGGTGGTCCACGCCGGTTGCTGCGTTTCTCTGAACCGATCGAGCCTTATCTGTCTGAGATTGGCCATGTGCCTTTACCGCCGTATATTAAGGAGCCGCTCGCTGACCCCGAGCGTTACCAGACAGTCTTCGCCCGCCAACCCGGATCGGCAGCTGCCCCTACCGCTGGTTTGCATTTCACACGTGAATTGTTTGATTCCCTGGTCCGGCGCGGTGTCAACATCACCAGCGTATTGCTGCACGTCGGCTTAGATACCTTCGCTCCGGTCACCGAGGCTGATCCCAGTGAACACATTATTCATAGTGAATGGTGCCGGATTACACCAGATGCCGTTCAAATCATCAATCGGACTCGTAGAGCTGGTGGTCGCATCATCGCCGTGGGCACGACCAGCGTGCGGGTATTAGAGAGCGCAGCTCAATACGCACCTGAAGGTGAGCTGGTCGCTGAGTTTGAAGGCCCGACCGATTTGTTCATCCTTCCAGGCTATCAATTCAAGGTTGTCGATGCCCTGCTCACCAACTTCCATCTGCCGCGCTCGACCTTGATCATGCTGGTGAGCGCATTTGCCGGTCGGGAGACCATCTTGGGTTCGTACGAGCTGGCCAAAAAAGTAGGATATCGTTTTTATTCTTTTGGTGATGCGATGCTGATCCTGTGAAGTAAGCGTAGCGTGAACATGAATGACAATGAGGAACTCTTCCATTCATTAGAGGCCCAAATCATCGCCTGCCAGCGCTGCCCGCGCTTGGTGGAATGGCGCCAGGAGGTGGCGCGAGTCAAGCGCCGCGCTTACTTGGATTGGGAGTACTGGGGTAAGCCGGTGCCGGGATTCGGCGATTATCAGGCCCGCGTGCTGGTCGTCGGTTTAGCGCCTGGTGCACATGGGGCCAACCGCACCGGGCGCATGTTCACCGGTGATGGCTCAGGAGATTTTCTGTATCCTGCCCTCCACCAGGCGGGATTTGCCAACCAACCAAATGCGGTTAAGCGTGAAGATGGCCTAGAATTAGAGCATATGTTCATCTCAGCCGTATGCCGCTGCGTCCCTCCAGGCAATAAACCCAAGGCAGGTGAGATCAGCAACTGCTTGCCTTATTTGGAGCGGGAGATTGATCTGCTTGATCAGTTGCAGGTGACCGTCGCCTTGGGACGCATCGCTTTCGACCAGACCCTGCGCATATATCGCCAGCGGAGGGGCGAGCGATTGCGTTTTGATTTCGTTCATGGCGCGAAATACAGCCTGGGAGACGGGATGCCCTGGCTGGTCGCCTCCTACCATCCCAGCCGCCAGAACACCCAGACCGGTCGTCTGACGGAGGCGATGTTCGCTGACATATGGGAAAAAGTTACCCAAATAATTAACCTGGAAAAATAATTCCACTTGATTCTGTTCGTGTTTTTCTGTATGATATAAGAGCAAGTTTTCAGGCGGGAATGGGTTTGCAAAACCCATAGTCACAACATAGTTTCGTCCCTGCCGCTGGCTGACCGCCGGTGGCTATATTTTTTAACCGATCAGATGAAATGCAAGGAGTAAAAAATGTCAAAGTCGAACAAACAGATCTTCCAGGAATACATAGAAAAGGTCATTAACCCCCAACATTTTGACTTGATCCATGAATATCTCTCCACAGAATGCTTATTTCATACACCACCTTATGTCGGAATGGGTTTTATGATCGACGATACCTCGGGCGATAAGATAATTGTCCGGGATATCGCCAACAATGGTCCCGCAGCGGGTAACCTCCAGGAGGGAGACGAGATTATAAAAGCGAGTGATGAGAGCGGGGTTCGAGAGACCTACGAACAACTCAAGAATTCTATCTGGGGACCGGGTAAGATCGGTGGCCCGATCACGCTTACCATTAGGCGTGAAGGTGAAGTCATTGATTTCACCTTTGAACGTGATCGCATCGAGGCCTACGATACCACCCTCAATGATACCCTCGAGATTTGGAAGTACCACATGCGCACAACCTGGCCGGACCAGAAGAGTGAGATCACCTTGCTGGTTGAAGAGGATGATCTTGTATCCTACTATATGTTGGTTAGTGGTACGAATGCCGATTACAATCAGCCGGCTGTTTGGGCGGAAAGCGGCACCGTACGTTTCAAGGATGGCAAGATCACAGAGTGGTGGTCGGTTGAGGATGGGTTGAGCTTATTTGAGCAGCTTGGCTATCGCATTGAAGAGCCAGTCAAAGAAGCGGTCTAGACCGGCATTTTTCCGGCTTCTTATGCTCGGTAGGTAGGAGAATCGTTGCATCTCTACTTACCTGCCTTTGCAAACAACTGGTTTCACATAAAATTATGAATAAATTCCTGCGGGGGGATGTTTTGGATTCTAATCAGGATCGACAAGGGAATTCATGCTCGGTGTGGAAGGATACGATTTCACATAAGGTTTCTCGGGGGGAATATAGAATGAATATAACGATCGATTGGTTTATAATTTCATAATTCTGGCAAATCCTTACCACCGATATTAGGTTGTGAACAGGAGTCGTAATCATGCGCGCCGTTGATATCATCATTA